>Ga0065711_1043767_pt1 | contig 14525 bp, 13 predicted proteins | sample Hoacrofraction12_FD_59098 | JGI IMG/M metagenome (GOLD analysis project Ga0065711, IMG submission 59098) | Hoatzin crop microbial communities from Cojedes, Venezuela - Epithelial fraction 12 v2 (version 2) | ecosystem: Host-associated > Birds > Digestive system > Esophagus > Crop | place...
TCCTCCTGACACCCACCCTTCAGATATTTATAAGCATTTATTAGGTCCCCTTGCAGCCTTCTCTTCTTCAGGCTGAACAAGCCCAGCTCCCTCAGCCTCTCCTCGTAGGGGAGATGTTCCAGTCCCCTCGATAGCACAGCAGAAACAGCAGGTCTTCGCACTCTGCTACTAATATAACGGACAGGTTTTAAGAAGGTTTGGAGTTCAACCAAGAGAAAAAAAACCTGTTGCTGCTGTCGCCCTGTTGTCACAGCCTGAAAGAGACTCTGAACATAAAGCCTTCTTTACAACAGTTCAAGCTGCACCTTTAAGGTCTAGTTTACCTCCACTTTCCTCATACCCTTCTCCTTTTTGATGTATTTTCCATTTAAATTTTTGCAGTTACTTGAAAATTCTTGTCTCACCACTCATATTTTCCTTGTTAAGAGGCATGTTTCTTCCACATTCTATGTATCAGAATTTATATATCACAAACAAGTGGAAAGGTGTCTTACATCTTTTTCATACCATAAAGGCCTGCAGAAGTATTGACCGATACATAAAACATAATGGAGTCTTATCTTCCGAAAAAAAATATAATGGTGTCTTCCAACTAAATGGTGTCTCTTGCACACCAAATTAATTTTTAAAAATTTTAAGTGTTATTAACACTCTAAAGAAAGAGTGCAGACAAACCTAAAATGACAGTGAAACATTTTCACACATGTACATAAGTCTAATTCTGCAATTTAGATTTTTTGAAATAAATCATATGGCCAAAATACAATCTACAACTGCCTACTGGCCTCCACTTCAACCGCAATACACGCTTAGATTACAGGATTTCCACCCATATCCAAACTCCCTCTGAGAAAGTCTGTGAAATTGTGCCACTATAACGGAGCTGAATGTTTAGCAACTAAACCAAAATATGTTTCACTTCAGACAAAGGACATTTTAATGTGCTGAGGAAGAAGGTGAAGGGTTTGGTTTAGGTTTTTTCTTTTTTTCAAGAGGTTCATATACTTGCACTGCTTCATTTCTTCACCTACTAGACAAAGGCATTCTCAAAGACACAATGGCAAATTTCTTGGAGAAAGCAAGAGTTTCTGGTTTGATGGCACCAACTCAGGATTTAAAAAGATTAAAAACAAGACCTTTTGGGAATAAGTTAATATTTCTACCACACCAACCTGTTCCTTCTCTTAAACTGCACTAATGACAAAAACCTCCAAAGAGGAAAGTCTCCTGTTCATCACAAACCTTCCAAAGCTAAGCTCCCATAAAAGGGATGGTTCTCCATTATTACTGTTTTTCAATATATCCCAGCATTAGTACCGACAAAAAATGCTAGTGTGCATGCTAAACGCTTGCTAGCCACCTACATTCAGCTGACAAACCATGTGTTACTTCTCTGGCAGAACTCTTGCCAAGGGAAGTAACTCCACAGCCAGCACCTTGGTAGGGAAATTTCTAACTTCTCCCACTAGCTTCTGCCTCCAGCATATTACTTGCACCTCCTGGGTTCCCATTTTTTTTAATACCAAAGAAAAACAGAAACAAAAGAGTACTAGGTGGAATTCTTCTTGAAAAACTTATTTCAGATTGTACATTTAACAAATCCTCTTGTCTTGTGGCACGTGATGAATGGCAAAGCAGACATAGAATCATAGAATGGTTCGGATTGGAAGGGATCTTATACATCATTCAGTTCCAATCCCTTGCCATGGGCAGGGACACCTTCCACAAGACTAGGGGGCTCCCTGGCCTTGAACACTGCCAGGGAGGGGGCAGCCACAGCTTCTCTGAGCAACCTGTGCCAGTGCCTCACCACCCTCATAGTAAAGAGTTTCTTGCTCCTGTCTACTCTAAATCTACCCTCTTGCAGTTTAAGCCATTACCCCTTGTCCTGTCACTACACGCCCTTTTAAAAAGCCCCTCTCCAGCTCTCTCGTAGGCCCCTTCAGGTACTGGAAGGCTGCTGTAAGGTCTCATCCGAGCCTTCTCTTCTCCAGGCTGGACAGCCCCCCCTCGCTCAGCCTTTTCTCACAGGAGAGATGTTCCACCCCTCTGATCATTTTTGTGGCCTCCTCTGGACCCAATCCAACAAGGTGCAAGTCTTTCCTGTGCTGGGGGCTCCAGAGTTGGATGCAGAACTCCAGGTGGGGTCTCACCAGAGCAGAGTAGTGGGGTATCTCCATCTGTCTGCTGCTTGTCTGCTGGCAGGCTTCTGCAGTGCAGTGTCCTTGGCCCTCCCAAGCAAGTCTTTCCACCACACCCTCAAGAAGTTTCCTACCCAGGAGACACCTCCTCAGATGACCCTGCTCAGGAGCTCCTTTTCTGTTGCAAAAAAAGCTGGGTGCATGTTAAAGGCAAAAGCGACTAAAAAAACTCCAACCAAGAGGTTACCACGGAAAATGAAGATCAGAAAAAAAAGGGGGCGGGGCTGCGATATGATCAGTGTCTGAGGTTCAACACCAACATCCACTCAATTTTAAACTTAGAGGGGCAAAGTGTTGCTCTACAGTTGTATGAAGGTAAGCAACCAGTACTGAAAATTCTGCAAACAATTTCACCAGTTACTGGTGCCTTTAAAAAAGGCGGCCAGGGAGAGGGGAAAAAAAGGCAGTAAGTTTTCATGGATTGAGCTGCATACACCAGCCGCAAATGTTGGTAAAAACAGAATATGGCAAAACCAGTTTAAATATTTAACAAAACCTGGCCAAAACTGCATACAGGTGCCCTACACTTTTTCTTCCACCTTTTTTTAAAAAGTAGGTATGCTTCTTTCTTTTGTTGTTATTGATTTGGAGGGCCTAAAGATTAGGGGGAAGCAGCAGAGGAAATGATGTTTAAGTGTAAAGACAGCATCTGAAAAAGAACAAAGCCTTAAGTTTTCACAATGCTGCAACAATTCCACTGCCAATTTTTCTCCTCCTACCCTCTATTATTCTGTGTGATATAATCACATATTACATACAGTTGTTAATCAAAAGCTTCTCAAAGCTCTTCATAAACATCTAGTTAGGCCTTATGAAAGAAATAGTAGTTTTCCATCTTTCCAAACAAAGACAACTCACAGACAGGGACCTGATCCAAGACAACACCATGTCTCAACCAGAACCTGTGTATCTGTTCCTCACTGCTGCGCTCCCCGGCACTCACCTGGGTGTTCTTTCTGGTCTCCCTCAGAGAGCTCTAAAAACATTTACTATATAAATATACTATATACTTTAAAACTACTTACCAGACCAATCTAACTGCAGAGAAACTGTTCTTCAAATAAGCTTCAGGGTTTTCTTTGCATTAGGACCAAAGGATTCCAATTACATCTGAACAATAGTGCTGCTAAAAACCAGTCTGACTAAAACAAGCTGTTGAGCCCAGCAATGCACGTTGAAGTTTGTAGGAACTGAATGTGGCACAAAGGACATAACTTTTTTCTTAAATGAAGCTAAAGATTTCAGACCCTTCCTTTCCTTGAAAACACACAACAAAAACATGCCTGTACAACAAACTCAGGCTCTATTTCAGCAATATTCTGATGAATATTCAGGATCTTTAAAGGTCCCTTCCAATCCAAACCATTCTGTGAACCGTTCTAGCATTAATGAACACTACATAAAACAAATAATTGGAAACATCAAATCCATCCCCTGAACATGAAGGGAGTAGGAGACAAAGGTTGTATTTTGAAAACAAGGCACTTTGCTGTCTTCCTTACACATGCTATTGTCACCTCTGCATATAGTAAAAGCAACCTTGGTTGTCACTTTGTGCCCTACTGAGCAGGCATCTGAAGGAGAACCCACTCAAAGCAGAAAAGCAGAGGAAAATCTAACCAAACCTCACTGTGCAAATCTAGGTCCCAGGCAAACTTGTTTTATGCACGGTCATTTTAGCTGGAGATATTAATATCCCAAAGCACCTGCTTACAGCCAAGGATGACACGAGTGAGACCTAACTTCCTAAGGGCAAAATCAGCCAGGCAGGTTAGACAGAGTCAAGCCAGCCTATGAGCAGCACTCGCACAATCACTTCGGCCAAAACTGGGAAAACGGGGACAGGGAACTACCTGGTGGTGGGATAAGCACAAGGCCGTGTTCAAAGATACTTTTGGTCTGTCTTGATATGTTGTTTTTCTCTGAGAATTTGAGAAGTCGGACTGTGATTGGCATGCACCAACAGGTGTAGACATCTTTCTCACCTGCACAAAAGTGTAAGATGAAGAACTGTAGAGTAAGACTAATGAAAGTATCCAAGACTTTAAACCACATCATCCCTCCCACCTTCATAAAGTTTTCTCAAGACAGGCAGAAAGTAGTCTCTAATAAAGCTTTGTATAGACAAACTCTCCTTTTCACCATTCTGTAATGTTTTGTACTTTAAAAAGAACCACATGCCTAAAAGTAATTTACCAGATATTAAACTTAAAATTAAAGGCAACACCCTTTTTTTATGGTGACCTGAAAGAGAAGGTGAACAAATTAATAGAACTTCAAAAAACACATGATAAATTTTACAACATTCATTACACTATAGTCCAAGCTATTATTAAATAGCTAGCATTGCAGCTGAAGACACAATATGCCAACTGAGAGTTTAGAAATACTTTTTATAAAAATCAAAACACAATTAAAACATGATAAGACATGAGAAACTGAAGGAAACAACTTTTATGAACACGAGCATCTCGGAACAAGCCTAAGCATACAATCCATATTTCACTCCTCACTGTTCCTTATCTATTCGCAGGTAGAATCTGACAATGCCTGTAAAAATACAAACATTCCATCGTGAGTGAGCTACTACACAGATGCAAACCTCTTGCCTCCAGTTCCAAAATAGGCAGTAGCTTTGACAGCAAATTGTTATGAATACTTTGGGGGAAAAAGAAAAAGCAGCTGGTGCCCTTCCACACCAACACAGAGGCCAGATAACCCTGGATGTAGCTCTGTCTGTCCCACACCATCCAAAAGTCACTTTCATCTTTTTAGCTCTATGGCAAGCTAAAGACCTAGATCCTCCTAAACTGAGAGACAAAACTGTGAATTCCTCACGCAACAGCGCATTCAACACCAGTGACTGAGCACATTTCATTGCCATTTTTTCCAACAGGATAAGAATACCTCATGTTCAATAATCCAAATACGAGCGTCTGCACCATCTTCACAGTAGCACTCATGTCTACAATCCGGAAAACTATTTTTAGCATATTTGTTTACAAATCATCCTTATCTTTTCTATTTCACAGCCCGATAACATGCCATTCTGTATCAACCACAAGATTTGGGTATCTAAAGGGCTGGACAAACAAACTTTAGCAATTCACATCAGAAAAAGTAATTTTATGTTTTTTTAAATTAATTTGAACATGAAGGGAGAGTAAGTCAAGTTCCACTTCATAATTACTCATTTCTATGAACATGTGTTGACATTTTTCAGCATATGGCCTTTTTTTCTAAATCAGAATCTCAAGTTAAATTTCATTTAAGTGACATAAACTGTTTCCCAGCACTCACGCTTTAATCTTATCTCTGCGAGACATAGGACTGCAAGATTTCCTGATAACCACCCACTTCAAAGCAAGAGACAGAGAAACCAACAAAAACCCAGAGACATTCTGCCATTCTTACTTTCCAAATGAGCACACTGGGTGCCTAAAAGAAGCTTTACTGTATAGCCCGATCACTTTTTAAAAAAAAAAAAAAAAAAACAAAAAAAACAAAAACAACACACAACAAAAACACCAACCATAAACAGGAAAGGAGCAGGATGCACATCCAATACTACCACAACACCATCGCACCTCCTCATCGCGGTCACACAGGGCCCCTACACAAGAGCCTCCTTCCCTTAACAACACTTACATGTCGTGACGTTTTGTCTGCTTTACACCTTTCTTTCCGCAGCCGACGCGCAGCCGTTCTAAACATCCCCCACCCTCACTCCCGTCCAACACACTACTCATTTCAGAAATATCTGCTAACTTCACGTTTACTTCTAGTTTCAGCCTAGCTCTCATTTCAAACCATCTGTAATAAGGAACAGTCCAACAACTCACTACCATTAAATCTATTTATCATAAGATAAAAAGCATGAGACTATTTCATGCAATGGCATTCACGAAATTGACGAGAAAGTATGGCAATCCACAAATGTAAACAAATACAGGACATCCTTTCCATAAGGAAGCCAAGGAACAAACAAGTTACACAAAGCATTTTATTAAAAGCAACATTTAGTGTTTAGTGAAGGCACAACACAGTAATCTTTTATGGAGGTACAAGAAGTTAAACAAAATACCAAACAGAAATATAAATAAAATAATGTGCAGAAAATGCGTGTGCCTTTCGAAAGCAATTACAATTTTGATACAACTCTTCTACATGACTTTAATGCATTCCCTCAAATATACACCATAATCAGCACAAAATAATAGATCTCATGTTGATATGCTGTGCTTATCATAGCTTAAAATAAAAACAAAACTTTTTAGTTTTTTACTTTAATTGCACAGGCCCTATCAGCCAACACAGCATTTTCTTGTCTCATGATTTTTTTTAAATCAAAAAGATACACCAACCTATCATAGTTCTCTGCTTTCTGGAAATAATGATCAGATACAGAAAGGAAGTTGATGCAACAAAACTGCAGAAAATAGTTCAGATTGTTTTTATAAAGGAGAAGAAGGAAGGAAGGAAAAGAGCTCTTCAGCATTTGGAAGCTTCTCCAGAAAGATTTCAGAACACAGTTACACTAATTAGGCTTAATTTTTATATAGCTAGATTATTTTATTATATTAATACAATACGCAAAAGCAAGCTTCTATGACACCATAAACAGTAAAATACAGAAAGTTTACAACTGCACTAGGACCATCCAACACTGCATTGGTTGACAGATGACGCATCTCAGCCACTCAGCCACTCAATCTCAACCCTCCCTTGTGTCCACACTAGTACGAGGTAAGCAGCAAGCTGGATCACTTCACTGCTCCGGCTGAGAAGAAAAAAAATCATTTCAAAAAGTCAAAAAAAAGAAAGTCTCTACAGATCCACAAGCTGCTGTGACTATCTATATGCCAATCGACTCGTACTATTGCAAGACAGGTAAGTAGAATGCTTCAGCAGAAAGAAATTATGTGGCAGCAGTGCAATCAGGTTGCCTCCATCACGAAGCCTCACCTCACACATGAGATCCTGTTTTACCTTTGGCTGAAGCCAAAACTACACAGGACATTCTCCCACTGCACGCACTGTGAGACTTGCCTTTTGAACACGATGCACATTTAGAGAAGGTCTGGAATAAGTCAGTTCCGTAATCTACCACACAGATCAAATAATTTTCAATACAGGTTTTAAACTTAATTTTAGGACTCTCTGCCAAATTTTAGCTAAATTACTTTTTTGCTCGTGGTTTCAGAACAATGCATTTCCACTAGGGAAATCAGAACCTATATTAGAAACCTATGATTAGGAAATGGGATATTTAATGAAAACATTCTCAGACATTTCAAATCCCATTGCATTCATGAAATAACTTATGCGATTTGCCCTTCACCCCGTCTTTTGCGCTCACAAACTCTAAGTACCTTATACAACTACCACAAAACTTTGGGTCAAGGAACACAATGAATTTAGTATTATTCTCTCTTGAGGTAGCAAACGAAATGCTGAATTGCAAAGCATCTAATAACTCTAAAATTCTACTTAAAGACAGCAGCCAAATAACTTAATAGAAATAAATAATATTCACTTTCAAAATTTCCTGCTTACTCAGCACACTACTGAAATGTTCAATCTTGTTTTATTTTTGAAAGAAATTATCCACAAATTTCAAAATGTTTTGGAAAAGGTTAAAGTGTCTAAATGTGAAGAAGCATTTCTACACTGAAAGACTATCTTTTTTTTTTTTTTTTAAATAACAGACTCAGTATTGTTGGTTTTCCTGCCACTTTTTGTGGCTTAATCCTGGTATCAAAAAATTTCATCCAAAGGATGGCATTCATGCCGCCAATCCACATACACTTTTTGGCAGGCTACAAAGTCTGTGCTCCTCACAAAGCAGCTCTGTGCTACGCAATGACTGATGCCAGTAAAATATTATCCCAAAGTGAAGCCTAGTATACAAAATGTGTGCAAGCATCAGAATTCATACTCTGAAAATTCATTTCTCTTCATGAGTAACAAAGTCTTCAAAGGCCTTGTAACTCAAAAGAAAAAAAATTATGGAGTTGGTGTCACCCCACACTTCATTTTTAACTGGAAAAAAAAAAAGAATGGAGAAAATACGAAAACCACTCATGGAGAGCATGAGCAAAAATAGACTGAAGATTCCAATGCAAGATCTTTCTCTCTCACATGCCTCTAAGTAATTATTGCTTTCAAAGCTCTTTGTCTACCCTTTGACATTGGAAACAGATGAGAAATTGTATCTTGAGCAGAAAGAAAGACTGGTACACTAAAAGGATAAAAAGAACAGCACCGGAGGTCTGTGCATTAATTTTTTTCCTTATAAATGCATAGTAAGCAATAAAAGTTTTTCAGCTCAGCTCATCCTTTGCAGAGTTAACATACTTCTGATAGGACCATTAGTAGCAGGGTATAGAAACATTAAACAAAACATGGTAAGAGACGCACCGTCTTCTATTCCTTGATTCCTCAAGAGCTGAGTCCCTGAAATCCAGTACTTTCACACAGCTGCAAGCTTAACTCACGGCTCAAGCTATTAGGTGGACTTTGCTACTTAGATTTCTATGAGCAGGTATTATTTTCAGAAACTAATGCTTATTTGACAGAATAGATTCATTTACCAGACATGGGAGTAAATAACCTTTATAGGCACAGCATGCAGCAACTCTCTTGTAGAGTATGAAGACCCTAAGCATTCTGAAATATGCATATACACATATATAAAATACATGGTTTTGTATGCATATAACAACATACATGGTTATAATAATGTAGAAGTGGGTCTTTGTGGAATAATGTTTGGCACATAAACTAAATTCTCGCATTGTTTTGCATTACTTCTTGTTCCTATCATTTTTCTAGAAACTGGTAGGAAAAAAAAAATCACATTGTCCTCGTTAATTGAACTTTACTGTTTTAAATTCGTATCTGGTTTTTATGCACCTACAAGCTAACTGAATCTAGATTAAACTATTTGGCTCCAAAAGATCTTTTACCTCTACTCTACACTGCAAAGTAAAACAAATTGCCACACAAAATATAGGACTGTGTTCCCCACAAAGAGAAGGCAGGCAGTTATAAACTAGGGCAATAAATAAAGCATATATTCATGGTCTTCACAGTTGTATAACACATTAAAAAAGTCTTTGCTCATTATCCACATAGAACTCTCATCAACTCAAAACCTCCTTGTGTGAATATCTGTATATTTGCATGCAATTATGCTGCAGCACCAAGCGCACTTAAAAGCTTGTAACACTATTTTTTGTGAGATCTGCTTTTTGCTTATGGGTTATATTTTAAAGAAATAGCGAAAGGCCATTTTTAACAAAAGGCTACAATCTAAAAACCTTGGTTTTGGCAAAATATAAGCTAAAACATTAACCAGAGCAAGTGTACAACTGTAAACAAAAATCACTAGAACGAATCATTCAACTATTCAAATACTCAAGATTAAAGGTATGTTTGAAAGTTCTCCCTCAGAAATAAGAAAAACTTTGTGAGGCTCTTAGTGACAACCATTTCCAAGTTTCAAATAAAAAACTCACCTACCCCAGAAATGCAAAGTCTGAAAAATGAAACAAGTCTAAAATCGGAATTCTTATTACCAGTACTGATTTCATCACAATTTGTTACAGAGTATAACAAAAATAACAACAGAAATAATCTTTCGCAGTGTAGCACCATTCTACGTTAATTGGTCATGACAAAGTTTTGCTTTTAAATCCATCTGATAATGAAACCTCTTCAGAAATCTGAGAATGCAGTGCTGCTTTTCTTAAGAAGTCAGGAGGCCTTAGTACAGTATACAGATGAAAGTTTGAAATATCAAACAGCCCTGTACCTGATTATCAGTGGTGATGAAGAGTCATGTATACTTCGCAGGCTTCAAGTTTCATGATTTTTACATGTTCATAATTTTTCTCATAATGTGACTGTTTTGAAACTGTTTTAAGAAGAAACACTATTTTCTGTTTTTACCAACTTCCCAATTTCAGAATCTTACAAGCTATTCTTAAAACTCAACATGTAATTTTAGAAGATAAAAATCCTTATACTGAATCTTTCAACCTCACTAGCCAACTGCAGCTTGCCAAGGGAAGTTCAGAAACGGAACCATTCATTAAACAAATACACTGTTCTGTGCCAGGCAGCCCACAGAAATTCAACCCCAATACTAAACCCCTTATAGTGCTAACTGCCATGATCAAGAACCTAATGAGGCTTGATCTCATCCACAGTCAAAATATACAAACATTATATTTATTTGTTTTTCTGAATGTGCCAGGGATGCCTCAAATTATCACAATACATTTCAAAATATTTTTATTGCCAAATACATTAACTAATGTCTTCCTCATCTACAGAAAGTTTGCTAAAACTTCTTTACTGGCACACAGAACTCCAAATGCTAAGAAAAATCTTCTTGAATATAGTTTCAAAATAATTTTTTTATTGTTATAGCCCATTACACACAGTAACATGGTATACTGAGATAATACTGCTTCTGTTTTTAAAATTCAGATTATTGTAGAAATGTAATGGAAATGTAATTACTTACATTAAGCTAGTTACAACAAAGACAAACAGATTTTTCTTTAACAGTGAAGAACCACCATACAACTATGGTTTTACTTAATTTTAATGTAGGTTAGTCATATCACACACTCTACTTCCTCCCCCAATGTTTGACAAAAAATAAATAGCATACAGTAGTACTGCTCTTCATAACAGGGGAGAAGGTGGAGGGCTTTTTGCATATGAAAATGCAGTAAATGTTCATCAATGATGGTAGGGCTTCATTCAAAATCCAACCATAGCATGTAACGTTCTAAATTTCATATTCTCCCAGATTACCCAATGCTGCTATGCTTGAAAAAATAATTGCAGCCAGGTAACGTGGAGGGACCATTCCGAGTCCCGGTAACTGCCTGGTTGAAGTAGTTAGTTCACAAGTTATTTTCAGTTCCTTATAGTAGTTAATTCACTGATTATTTTCAATTCCTTACGGTCAGCTTGTAGTTTATGGTCAGCCTATGGTTTACATGTCACACCTCCCTTTACCTCCCTATTCACAAGTTGTCACGACTAACAATTAGCATTGGCAGAGCAAGTCAGTGGCAATAAATACCCTACCAGAACCTTACAAGAATCAATTTCAAATAAAAGGTAGATACAGGAGAACTAGTATTTAATTATGGATATTTATCTGTTTAAGTTTTTTGGTGGGTTTTTCGGTTTTTTTCCTTCCACTTTCATAATACTAAATTATTCAAGTACTGCAGGTAGAGTTATCATTTACCTGCAAACCACCTCATCTATAAAAGTTGAGGCAGATTCTTAAAACTACTGCTGAACTATAGCAGAGTCCCAGGACCTGGCTGGGTATGGAATATCAAAATTAGTGAAATCCAAGCACTAACGAAAACATAAAGCAGATAAACTGAAGGCATTCAAGTGCACAAAAGAACAATATGTCCAGTTAGACAGTTTCCTACCTTCTTCAGGCTTCAGACAGAACCACATTTGATCACCGTTGTTCTACAAGCTGGCACATTTTTACAGAAACTGCCATTTTGTGTTCAAGCACTTAAGCTGCCATCAAAAAAAGTTTGACTGATCCCTTGAAGCAGCAAAGAACTTCAGAAATAAAAACACATGCTTGTTGACTATCGGCAACAACGACTTGGGATATAAGAATTAATTTCAGGGTAACAGGACTGGTAAAAGAAATACCACAGGAACCTATACAATGACGGAATAAGTATTATTATATTACAAAGATCTCCTTATTCTATTACTGAGCAATAACTATGTTTGGGATCACATCTCGAAAGAGCAACACTTCTGTATTTTCTCCATCGGGCGCTATTTTCTAGCTATAAAAGCACCTAGAAATAAAAGACTAGACACCTTGCTAAAAGCAATGTAGCCATTTATCATGAACAAAGAAAAAAAAAAACCATTCTCTCTGCGTGGATACCAACATGAAGCTTTGAGGATTTGTTTGTTTTATCTTGTACTCGTGTAAATTTTTTTCTGAAATACAAAAGAACAACAGACTTATCTCAGAAGTAAGTATCACAGAGCATCATACTGTACTTGCAATTAATTTTCAAAAGCAAAATGAACTTACACAAACATTATCATCCATGAAACGCTAATTACATTAGGATTATTATATGTTTTTCAGAACATCATTCTAGAATTAACATATATCGCTTGAGACACTATCAGAAACAACTTCATTCACGTACTGCTTCACAAGTATTATATTTGGCATTTTGCAACCCCAGCGCCCAGCCAGCAAAAGATTTCTTTTTTTCTGTTATCTCAGAGAAATACTTCTAAAGGCAAATGGACTATCTTCCCCTTGCTATCTGAAACGTAACATGATGCCTCTCAGATATCCTCAAAATCTAGTGCAAACGATTATTTCACTTCACCATATTGGCTCTCTAAACACAAATACTAGCCACCTCTCCAGATAGTCCAGCTGTGAGCATCCACCAGCTACTGGGATACCAACAGGTCTAAAACAAATCTGTGTATTTGCAACGTATGGATTTACCCAGCTGGCAAGCGGGTGAGGAGGAAGGCTTGGGGAAGGCGGCACTCTGGAGACCTCCCCACCGCCTGAGCACAGGGAACAGGCAAAATGAGCTGCCTTAGCTGTATCGCAGTACTATGGACACAGTTAAACTTAACTGCAGTCACACACTTTATTCAACAGTTTGAAGTGTTCAAACAAAAGAACCTGTCCTTTCAAAAACTTCATTAAATCAGCATCTTATTACACAGCAACCATGAGGAACTGTTTACAATGTATTAAAAATGCACCTTCGTAAGTGTAGCAAGCAAGCCAGGGTGTGGTTGCCTCGCAATTGGCAGGGAACATGTGCCTTTCAAATATTTCCAGTTCTACTGTGCAGCAGCTTGGGTTTAAGGCAGCATACTGCAACAGGTTAAAACGCATTCAGAGTTATCTCATGCCATTGCCACAACTACAAGGTGTGCCTTTTGGCTCTGCTAGAGATACTCTTTATTATTCATCTTGCTTTACTCACCTGTTCAAAGGAAAACATCGTCATTTCTTTACAATAATGTATATAGTAAAGCACTCTGATTTTCAGAGAAGTCCAGCCATTTGGGATTTGCTAAAGGACACAATAAGCATATAAAAACTATTCAGTGTAATGCATCTGAAAAGTTCAAGAACTTTGAAAAGTTCATGGAAGTTTAGGAGAATAGCAAGATCTTTCATTGAAGGTTCTTACAGAAACCAAATTCTCACAGGATGGGAGGGTGACAAATTACCTGGGAATCATAAATGATCAACAAATATGAAGTGGGAGATCAGTGGAAGCAACGAGCTTTTTTAAATGATGACCAGGGAGACAAAAAGAAGGGAGGCGAATGATGCACCGATAAACTTTCACAAGGATCTACACTCGGACTGACGCTCATGAACACACACGCATCAACATGGAGTAAACTGACAGATACAGAAACTTCTGTAAATTTTGCAAAGCCAAAAATTTTGACATTCAGATTCAGAATTAGTCAGAATAATCTTGTCTGAAAGTCACTGTGGCTAGCTACAGAAGGTCTGCACTGTGACGGGCCGATTGTGAAATAAAATGTTAGATGAAATCCATTGCCAGTAGATGAAATAGGAATGGAAAAATAACCTCAAGTGAATCTACGTATTAACAGGCTTCACATTTGTTGTTAACCCTTCAGAAAAAGACTTGAAGTCATTATGAATAACTCACTGAAAACATCAGCTTTACACCTTCAAAAGGCAAGTGAAAAGAACTGGGACATTTCAGAAAGGAAAACAACAGAAATCACTACCACATACAATCTACTACAGTTGTCCTTGACTACTGTTTGTCACTCATATTTTTCAAAAAGATAATAGAGGGACTAGAGAAAAAGTGACAACCAGAAATACAGCACAGCTTCCACACAAAAGTTATGAACATTTATGGCCTTGGAGGGATTAAAAAAAGACACAGCTAAAATCATGAACACAAGCAGGAAAGTTATCCATGGTATACAAGGATTGGTGAAATCTCAATATGATAACCGCAGTTTAACAAGAAATTTAAGAGCAGTTTTCTCTGCAATATATAGTAGTGGCCACAGGACAACATCAGGACAGATGTCAGAATTGCAGTTTGATTCAAGAAGTGAATCCACTGAAGAGATGGCACTTTTTAATAACACCCTAAATATGTCATCTCCAGTGCCGGCAGTCCTGAAGCTAGTAAAACACTGCAAAAGTAACTGCTTGTAATATACTACTACTTACATTTTCTCCCTCATACTAAAAAAAAAAAGGGGGGG
>Ga0065711_1043768_pt1 | contig 14525 bp, 5 predicted proteins | sample Hoacrofraction12_FD_59098 | JGI IMG/M metagenome (GOLD analysis project Ga0065711, IMG submission 59098) | Hoatzin crop microbial communities from Cojedes, Venezuela - Epithelial fraction 12 v2 (version 2) | ecosystem: Host-associated > Birds > Digestive system > Esophagus > Crop | place...
CCCTTCCTTTTTTTTTTTTTTTAATGTTTAACTTCTGTTCTTCAGTTGGTTCTGATAAACATCTTTCACATGGGTCTCACCAGACTGTAATTTACTGCTCTTGCAGTTCTCAGTTAGCACATATCTAAAATTAAAAGAAAAAGAATTTACATCTGAAGTGATTACAATCTCTAACAATCTGAACTGGTGATCATCTCAAATGCAATTATTCAAATCTGCTGTTCATACACCACTGTTCTGGTACAAGGCTCTCCTGGTAAGATAGCCGCTTCTGGAGGTACTGCCTTCTCTCAAACCAGTAATAAGAAACATCAAAGTTTTTATATTTTTTCCTGCTGCTTTCAGCTGATCACTAGGTTTTCTCTATTCTGTGATACCTTAGCTACTTTTTGTCTTTACTTGCACTTCTACTGTTTTCAGGGGTAAGAATACTGCCATTGTTGCTGTCTTTCATTGCCCCCCAAGGTTAAAATGCATACTTAGGTTTCATTGATACTATATCTAGGCTTCATTGATACTCTGATTATTTGTTGCATTATGTTTTATGTCTTTGAAAAAAAAGACATGCTTTGACTGACCAGGAAAATAGAGACCTCCCACAGTAATTCCTAGATGTCAATCGGTAGCCTGCAATCCCTCATTCTGAAATTAAAATCTCCGGCTGCCCTCCCCACTAGCTAGTCATCACCCAAAGAGTGGGACTCAGAATTCAAGTGATACCAGAGGGTTCAAGAAGAGAGGTGCAGTGCTGCAGACACTGGTAACCCTAGCTATGTACATAGTTATTCTATTGGCTCTTCCAACCATTTTGTTTCCAAAGAGTATTGAAAATACCCATGGGTTTTACTCCTGTCTCGAGTAAAGTCATAACAATTATTTCACAGGATGGATTCATTTTCCACAGAAATAAAACTGGCAGAAGCTGTCTAAAAATATGCTGGTTTTCAAAGGAAGAAAAATATTCAACAAATTGTGCAGCTCTTGGCCCTTCATTTGGTCATCTGTCACTCAGGAAAGCCAAGGCTGTTAAGCAGCACCAAAGGATTCATGTTCAGTGGCATTCTTTTGACTTTGTAACCTCTCAGCTTGCACTGACATCACACTTCTCCCATCACGATCAAAGGCGTGAGCTGTATAAGAATTCGCTGCCTGACAGTAGCATCTCTTAGATGAAAGGAGCCTGTGCTAACCTTTAAGATGTTAGTCTTGGTAGCCCATGTGTCTTGGTGGTTGACAGGGTTGCGAGTAGCAATGAAAGTGATCACTAAAACCCTTCCTCTCCACTAAGCACAAGACTAGCATGGTGTCCTTCCCCCTGAGAGTGCCCTTTGCTCACCGAGGGTGGGTGGAAGTTGGCTTTCCGTGGGCAGAGTATACAAATGCATTTCCACTGAAGAAAGTAGCAAGCAAGAAAAGAATTTAGCCTGAATCGCAGCTCATTTCCTGGCCAGCTCCTGGGGCAGTGCTCACACATGGTATCCTTTATTTAAGTGAGACTTCAGTGTCACATGTTAGTCCTTTATTCAGAATGGCAAGATCACAGCCAGGAGTAGTATGAGATAATAACAGGTATCACACACTGCTTGTGGTTTCATAGCATCCAAACTCTGCCAGACTAGTTGGATTATGGGCAGTTTTAAGTTAATAAAACCAATTTGTTTAAAAAGAAATTACCCATTTGGCTCTTGCTGATCATCCAGTTGCTCTTATTTTTCCAAGAGGCAGAACACATCTGCATCCAATTAGTATATTAGTTGGAGTGCCTCTGCACTGCTACATTACAGTTCCTGTGTGTGGCTTGAAAAAATATGTAGGATGTAAACTCTTCTCTCATCCTGTTGCAAATCAGGAGAGGCTTTAACGGAGCAACAGAACCCAGGGGGTGAGGAGAGAAAAAGGGGAAGGAGCAGGGCGGCAAATAGTGACAGCACTCAACACAGCTCTTGAGCTCATTGAGGTTTTTTTGTATTAAAGGTAGGCCTTACACACGGTTTCTGACATGTCAAAGTAAAAAGAAAATCCCTGTTTATTTTAATGGAAGTTAGTTTAGGCTTCCCATGATCATAAATACGGCAACATTACTACAAAAAGCAGTACATTACTAGCTCTGTGCTTGCGTCTGCCTTCTCTTCATCCCTCCTAACCCTACTGCATTAATCAGAGACAAATAAATATCAATTAAAGATACAATTAATACAGTTAAACCAATGCCACAAGCTATTTTGGTGATAGTTTGTATTTAATCCTCTTCTTTATTGTATAATGCACTCTCTCTTTCCACATGTCATGGCCAGCCTGTGAGCAGTCCTTGCAACTGCTCTGGGCTGAAGTTGGAGTTTAACAGGAGTCAGACACCTCATAGATGTACTAGGGGAAGAGCAGCATAATAATAAGAAAGGAAGCTAAGAGAGTTGTAGGATGAGGTAAGCTTCAGGCTTCAGGTCCTATTTGAAATGGAGGAGGCTGAACTGATAGCCCCCAGAGGTTTGGCTGGGGAGAAGAAAGAGATGGAGAGGGGGGCAGCTTCCTTGTGTCAGGCGGGTCTGCAGAGCCCAGTAGACGAGCTGCCTTCCTTTGCCCAGTGAGACAGCAGCAAGTTACGAGCTCTGCTTTTTACAGGGCGCATAAAACGACTGGTGGAGCGGGCTGCAGTGAGTCAACGTGCTGCTGTGCAGGCAGGGCCTGGCTGCCTCCTCGGGCTGGATGAAGATTTGACAGAAATGCCGTCCGCCCACCCCGCTTCCCTCCTCCAGCCTCTCGGTTTGGTGATTCCCCTTCAGTGTTTCTCTTTGGCACGCTGCTCTAAGATAAAGATAAATCGTTGTGTAAACTGAAGAGCAGAGTTCAGTGGTTACCTGGCTGGCACTGCTCCTCCACGTGTGCTCAGGGAAGGGGGCGAGGGCTGGAGTCATCACCTCTGCTCTGGGGACCCCTGCGCGCATCCTGCAGGCACAGAGTGACCGGAGGGCAGACCTTGGCAGAGCCTGGCAGCTCAGTCCACCCGTGGAAGACTGTGAATGCTCCACTTCCACGCACACAGAGTTCACAGGCTTTTATTGGCAAAGGTCTAATGCAGGCAGCCTCCTTCAGCATGTGGCAAACAGAAATCACATTTTTAAGAGGCTGTAACTGAGTTTTTGTGTAAGGCAGAGGCTGGTGTTGCTCAATACACAACACCTAAAATTGAGATGCTTAATAAAGCAACTATCAGGCTTCTTGGCTCTCAGTGACTGTGGAACAACATGCTTTGTCAGGAGTAAAAAAACACTGTGAGGATGCCCTGAATGGCTGAGACTTCTAGGAGTGTGGAGATCGAAACACTTAAGCAGCTTTACACTCTGATTGTGCAGTCTGGATGCACATGCAAAAAAAAAATACCAGAAGGTAATGCTGTTTCTGACAACAGCTGGTGCAACAAAACTTTGGGAGCAATTCAGATGCTTACACATAGGTGCTTTGTGCCATTTTAGACACTGTAGGGTATCCAAGAGTGATCATTCCACACTGAATCATTCCCTTGGTATTTTTAATATGTTTCGGTTAATGCTGGTGAAGGAGACCAAGAATGAAACTGCCGGTATGGTTACAAGCCCAGTGCAGCTAAGCCATAGATCATGGGCTAAAAATTACTACCTTGCTTTACACACCCGATCCAGCTCCTTCAGAAGTTATCACAGAAGCCAGAAAAGCATTTCTTTCTACAAAGCCCAGAGAGGAGGTGTGTAAGAGTATCTGTCTGCAACAGACGAACCCCATAAAGGACAGATTTACCTGTTGCTCCAAAGAAGAGCAAGAGAAGCACCAGGGTGCACGTAGCAGCACAGGGCAGCAGAGAGATAAAGAGCAGGTATTTTTGCATGGAGATAAGTCTGAAGATGATGGTCTTACTCTAGTGACTGCAAACAGGCTTACAATAACAGGCTTAGGCTAAGAACTCTGACTTTTAGATGGTTGATGGTGTGCAAGAACTCTCCCACCAAATGAGCACCACTGCACTTTACAGATATCAGAGAAGCTACACAGTTTTAATGCTGCTTATTTTTTTCTTTTTCTACCTGAAAGAAGATGATGTGAAAGGCTATAAAAGAGGGCTCCAGGGTGAGGCAGCTGGACCAGCTGTGCTCCACAGAGGCCCGTGTTCTCCAGGGCTGGCTGCCTGGAAAGCCACCACTGCAGGAAGCCAAACTCCATCAGATTCTTCGCCTCTGAATGGTTACTGAACACAAAACATAAAACGGAAATCTTGTTCATTTTGGTTAGATGAATTTTCTGATAGGTGTCAGGAAATGTCTGAAATGTAAACTAAACTGCTGTCCTTTCTTTTCTTACAGTTTTCATAATGGACTGTAGCAGCCAAGGATATTTAAATATTTTTAGAATTACTTTCTTTTCTTTCTTTCAGTTCCCACAGGTATTCACATAGAAACAGGGACAAAAATTTATTTGAACAAGTCTTCCTGTTCTTTACACACCACCTGACATGCATTAAGTTGTGCAAAGTAGCTCATGTTTAATTCCGCATCTAACCGAATTGTGTTAAGTGTTGGGTTATGCATGCCGGAGTCTATTAAACATGGTGGTTTGTTTCTTCCTAAATTAAGGCAGTCTGGGAAGATTGAACACAAGGAAAGTAAACTGATTCTCGTGACCAGCGATAGGCATTTCCACAGAAATCCACCTAACCTATGTCTCTGGAATCATCCAATGAATTCTAAAATTGCAAACACCCATTAAGTAAGATGGGGAAGAAAGAACTTTGAATATGAAAAGCCAGTAAAGGAATATTTCAGCTACTAGTTAAAAACAGCACCTGCCTCAATCAGCAGCTGTTTGTTTGATGGGAGCAATGGATGGATCAAAAGTCACGAGGAGACATCTTCCAAGGCTAAAACATAATTATTCACTCAGTTTTTACTGTAAGAAAGTGAAGATTTGGCACATGCATCCCAATTGTACCTATACATGTCTTGCCCAGAGTGACAACATGCAGGACAAGGGGAGAGAGAAAAAGGGATGGCATGAGCCATGGCGCTAAATCACACCAGGTGTTGTTGCACTGTTTCACAGTCTCTTCTGAAGATTATTGCTGTCTCCAGTCCTAGAGGGGTGAAATAGCTGCTGAAAGGTCTCACTAAGCTGTTCTCAGGGCAGAGATCTTGAGGAGGGTGATGGCTCCCTCTCTGCCTACTCAGGAGATGGCAAAGAGTAATAGGAAGTACTAGGGTTATAGCCAGGTCCCTTGTGATAAGCTTTTTATCAGTCTCTAAGAGATGTATGGTACAAAGAATACAAACATCTGTTGTACATTTCCATACCTTGGTGGCTTCCTTTCCAGTAACTGGTGGAGAAATAAAGGTGCAGAAGAACCGTTGTTTCGTATCTACAGCCCTGTTGTACAGAGGTTTGATGCTTCCATCAGATTCGAAGATTATCTCCTGAATCTAGAGAAAATCTGTCTCGGTCTTATTAATAAAACATGCACTACAAAAATAAATAAAAATAAACAAACAAATAAATAAAAAATTGTCTTTCAGAATTTTATTTTATTCTAAAAAACTTTATTCTGTAATTTTCGTTCTTAATCACAGGGCACTGCATTATGTTTTCAAAAACTGTTTGGCAGGATGTTAATAGAATATTGTAGTTTGCAGTTCTACATTTCGAATTTAATATCTTAAAATGATACCATCTTTTTGCTGTTGAATACTTCCTAACTTCAGAGGAATCCATCTAAAGAAAAAGAATGATTTTAATTAGTTTTACTAGCACTGGAATTTGTGCATAACTTTATTAATAGTATATGGAGATTGTATTGAAATTCCCTGGGCATGAAAGTAAAATTAGGAAGTACAAACCAGAGCTTAAAAATAAGTTAAAAGGGCCCAATTAGTTTTCTGTTAGCACCAATGATTCTTCAAATATGAGCATTTTCCTATTAGTTGAACCACCTGAAAAATCCGTGAAATTAAACAGCGAGATAACATATTGATTTTCTTGTCCAGTGGTCCTCTGAAGGAAAAATTGTTACGATAACCCACAATTGACCAAAACACTTGCCCTTCGTGGAAAAAAAAAATTAGGAAAAAAGTCAAATCCAGGATTTCACAATGTATAGAAAGGAAGGTCTATTTGACCTGGTCAAAAACCTTCTTGATATCTAAGAAATAGATCAGTGGCTTTAACTACATCAAGGTGGACAAGTGGATTTCATTACTTTTTGCTCTCATCATTATGAGAAAAGTTTACCCCCTTAACAAAAACACTGTGATATCATTTTACTATTTCCAGGAGCTACCCCTTTTCTAGTGGCCTAATTTAAGGGCAGAATTTAAAATCTGCTGTTAAGTGAATAATCTGGCTAGAATAGCTAGCTGCACAAAATGTTTCTAATATTCATATACATCCTGGGCTGCATGGCTGCTCTCTAGAAAATGTTCTCATTATTTGGCTGTTTTATCTTTGCCTACTGATGCTCTGAGTGGTGGAGCATTATTACATTCTGAAGAAGGGATCTTTAGGAAATGCAATCAATGTAAAATGACTTTGAGGGCTATTGTAGTTTTTAACCATGGAGGATATTGTTCAAAATATGGAAATGTGAATATGAAAAAAAAAAACCAACCCAAAGATACTTTTAAGATTAAATGATCAGTAATTATTTTCTTTCCTAGTGACTACCGTATTTGATAGAAAATCATGCAAGTAGACCATCCATACAGATCTCCTCTTTATCAGGGTGGTTGCAATTGTTGTGGTTGTTGTTATTGTGTTGTTGTCATCAACAAGGATTATAATCCAAGGATCCCTCACAAACATAGGCACCAGAGAAGCATACAGTCATTTGAGCATTTCCTTAATTTTCTATTGTTTGGCACAAAATAGAACTGAACAAACTTTCTTTCAGAGTCTAGTAATTATAGCAGTCTCTTAGAAAACAGAAAACATGGCTTCAAATCATTGCTCTACAGAAGACTTGAATACAAGTCTCCAGGTGGTGTTTTAAACACTGCAGCTTGGGGAGCCAGTCCATCTCCTTCTGCTTTCAGTGCTGAGCATAAGTAATGGGGTTTAGTTGCTCATTGTCAAAGGCTCTGACACCAAACGGACACATGACTGTTTCACTGTTGCTCAGAGTTATCCAACTATTTCTTAGATTTATTTTAATAGCAAGAAGTTTAAAATCGTAAAACTCCCCAGAGGTGACCAAAGCTGTCTGACCTGCTTCTGGAATATTGCAGACTGTCCCAGCCGGGCAAGTGGATGGCTCAGTTTTGATGGCTTGTAGCAACACCAGCAATTTCACATTAAGTAGCTTACAGATGTAGGTGTAGATATGTATGTATACATATACATATACATATACTTATATATACACATATATATGTATTTATGTATCAGAGGAGGGAGCATTACTTACCTCTGATAATCTGGCTGGAAAGCAGAATCATAGAATAACAGAATGGTAGGTGTTGGAAGGGACCTCTGGAGATTACCTAGTTCAACCCTCCTGCCAAAGCAGGGTCACCTACAGTAGGCTGTAGAGGAACTTGTCCAGGTGGGTCTTGAATATCTCCAGAGAAGAAGACTCCACAGCCTCCCTGGGCAGCCTGTTCCAGTGCTCCGTCACCCTCAGAGGGAAGAAGCTCTTCCTCATGTTCAGATGGAACTTCCTGTGCCTGAGTTTGTGCCCACTGCCCCTTGTCCTGTCACTGGGCACCACTGAGAAGAGTCTGGCCCCACCTTCCTGACACCCACTCTTAAGATATTTATAAGCATTTATAAGATCTCCTCTCAGCCTTCTCTTCTTCAGGCTGAACAAGCCCAGCTCCCTCAGCCTCCCCTCGTAGGAGAGATGTTCCAGTCCCCTCACTATCCTTGTAGCCCTCCACTGAACTCTCTCCAATAGTTCCTCATATTTCTTGAAGTGGGCAGCCCAGAACTGGACACAGTACTCCAGATGGGGCCTCACTAGGGCAGAGTAGAGGGGGAGGAGGACCTTCCTCGACCTGCTGGCCACACTCCTCTTAATGCACCCCAGGATCCCACTGGCCTTCTTGGCAGCAAGGGCACACTGCTGGCTCGTGGTTAACTTGTCATCCACCAGCACTCCCAGGTCCCTCTCTGTGGAGCTGCTCTCCAGCAGGTCTGCCCCGAGTCTGTACTGGTGCGTGGGTTTAATTGTCCCCAGGTGTAGGACCCTACATTTGCCCTTGTTGAACCTCATCAAGTTTCTCTCTGCCCAACTTTCCAGCCTGTCCAGGTCTCGCTGAATGGCAGCACAGCCTTCCGGTGTATCAGCCACTCCTCCTATTTTTGTGTCATCAGCAAACTTGCTGAGGGTACACTGTCTCTTCGTCCAGGTCACTGATGAAGAAGTTTAACAAGACTGGGCCCAGTACTGCCCCCGGGGGACACCACTAGTTACAGGCCTCCAACTAGGCACTGTGCCACTGATCTCAACCCTCTGAGCTCTGCCATTCAGCCAGTTCTCAATCCACCTCACTGTCCGCTCATCCAGACCACACTTCCTGACCTTGCCTATGAAGATGTTATGGGAGACAGTGTCAAAAGCCTTGCTGAAGTCGAGGTAGACAACATCCACGGCTCTCCCCTCATCTACCCAGCCAGTCACGCCATCATAGAATACTGCCAAAATTGTCAAGCATGATTTAACCTTGGTGAATCCATGTTGACTACTGCTGATAATCTCTTTTCCTCCACTTGCTTGTTGATGACCTCCAGAATGAGCTGCTCCATCACCTTTCCCGGGATGGAGGTGAGGCTGACCGGCCTGTAGTTCCCTGGGTCCTCCTTCTTTCCCTTTTTGAAGATTGGAGTGACATTGGCTTTCCTCCAGTCCTTGGGGCACCTCTCCTGTCCTCCAGGACCTTTCAAAGGTGATGGAGAGTGGCTCAGCAATGACATCTGTCAGCTCCCTCAGGACTTGTGAGTGCATTCCAGCGGGGCCCATGGATTTTTGGGTGTCCAATTTGCTTAAATGATCTCTAACTTGATCCTCCTCGACCAAGGGAAGGTCTTTCTTTCTGCAGGCTTTCTCTCTTACCTCCAGGGATTGGGATGACTGAGGGCCAGCCTTAGCAGTGAAGACTGATGCAAAGAAGGCAGGCAGTAACACTGCCTTCTCTGTATCCTCCATCACCAGGGCCCCCGCCTCATTCCACAGCAGGCCCACATTGTCGCTAGTCTTCCGTTTGCTGCTGATGTATTTGAAGATGCTCTTCTTGTTGTCTTTGACATCCCTTGCCAGATTCAATTCCAGGTGGACCTTAGCCTTCCTCGTCGCATCCCTGCATGCTCTGACAAAGTTCCTATATTCCTCCCAAGCGCCTGTCCCTTTTTCCACATCTGCAGACCTTTCTCTTCCATATGAGTTTTCCTAGAAGCTCCTTGCTCATTCATGCAGATCTTGTACCTCCTTTGCTAGGTTTCTTAGTCATGGGGATGCACCAATCCTGAGCATAGAGAAAGTGATGCTTAAGTTGCCACCAGCTCTCTTGGACTTCCCTAACTTTTAGAGCCCTAACCCATGGAGTTCCTTCAAGTAGGTCCTTGAAGAGGCCAAAGTTAGCTCTCCTGAAGTCCAAGGTTGTGATCCTACTTCTTGCCCTTCTTCCTTCATGCAGGATCCTGAACTCCACCATCTCATGGTCACTGCAGCCAAGGCTGCCCCCAGATTTCACATCCTCAATGAGTCCACCTCTATTTGTCAGCACAAGGTCCAGCAGCACGCCTCTCCTTGTTGGGTCCTAAACCCCCGTTTCAATAAGTTATCACTGATGTTCTGCAGGAACCTCCTGGACTGTGTGTGCCCAACTGTGTTGTTTTTCCAGGAGATGTCAGGGTGATTGAAGTCCCCCATGAGAACCAGGTTTTGTGATCGTGAGGCTGCTTTCAGATGTCTCTAGAAGGCCTTATCTACTTCCTCTGCCTGAACAGGTGGCCTCTAGTAAACACCCACAACAGTGTCACCCATATGAGTCTCTCCACCACCATATGAGTATCACTCATTTGAGCCACTCCACCATCTCGCCTTGTTGGCCTGCCTTTCCTAAAGAGTGTGAAGCCATCTGTGATAGCACTCCAGTCATGCAAGCTATCCCACCATGTCTCTGTAATTGCAGTGAGACTGTGGTCCTGAAACTGCACACAGATCTCTAGTTCTTCCTGTTTATTCCCCATGCTGTGTGCATTGGTGTTCAGGCATTTCAGAGAGATAATTGAGCATGCAGGTTTCCCTGGAGAGGTGCAAGAGGATCTGTCATAGTTATACACACTCTTAAGGTGGTTGGTCTTCTTGTTCTCAGTTCATCCCCCCGATGTGCAGGTGTATTCTGTGCCTGATATAGACGCACAGTGTTCAAGCCTACTTTTCAGGACTACTGAAATTACGCACCCTCAGTTTAGAGTGGGGCAGGGATAACTTCCATCCTATGAATCTTATGACATCCCAGATATTCCTGCCCATGGTAGGGGGTTGGAAGAGATGATCTTCAAAGGTCCCTTTCAACCCATGTCATTCTGTGATTGATTTTATTATCCATCCATTATGCAGCCCAAAATGTGAGAGTCAGGGCTAAGACAGAAAAATGGAGAAGGTTTGAACCTGCAGCCAAGTTGTTAAAACAGTTCCATAGATTTCGTGCATGCTGAGTTCAAGCATCTTGTCCCTGTGTTGGGTGTGATGGTGCTGCAATGCTGCCTGGTGCGTAATACCATAGCTTAATGTCAGGGTATTCACTCCCAGTTATCCTTGCTCCACATGTGAGCTCTGTCTTACCATTCTGACATGGCCAGTTCTCCCAGGTGGATTAAATCTAGGTTTTTGGTTCCTCACTGGGGACACACTCTTCTCATACTGTGAACTAGAGTTTCAAACTTGGGCTGCGGGCTCCAGGAGGCAGCAGTTTTGTCCATGGCAACACAGAAGTGAAATTCTTTTTGTGCATCCAGAGGAAGATTTTGAAAGGTCAAAGTGTCAGTTCTTTATCTAACTCCAACTGAGTGTCTGCCTTTGAGGTGCCCTGTTATGAAACACTTTCCATTAACAAAAATAAAAAGACTACATAAAAAAAAGATTTTATTCCTCGTAGTAGCTTTCATATATTGAATATGTTTCTAGGCACTTTAATCAGTGGAAAACAATTTCCAGTGGTCCTACAAGATTTAATTAAGTGACCATCAAGACTAAGGCAGAGAGTTCCTAAGCATCTTTAATCATCCACATAGTTTTATGGGATGCATAACTGTATCCTGGGCTGCATCAAGAGAAGCATGGCCAGCAGGTCGAGGGAGGGGATTCTGCCGCTTTATTCTGCTCTCATGAGACCCCACCTGGAGTACTACATCCAGCTCTGGGGCCCCAAAGATAGGAAGGACATGGATGTGTTGGAACTTGTCCAGAGGAGGGCCACAAAGATGATCAGAGGGCTGGAGTACCTCACCTACAAGGACAGGCTGAGGGAGTTGGGGCTGTTCAGCCTGGAGAAGAGAAGGCTCCGGGGTGACCTTATAGCAGCCTTCCAGTACCTGAAGGGGGTCTACAGGAAGGATGGAGAGGGACTTTTCACAAGGGTGTGTAGTGAAAGGACAAGGGGGAATGGCTTTAAACTAAAAGAGGACAGATTTAGATTAGATATTAGGAAGAAATTCTTCACCATGAGGGTGGTGAAACAGTGGTACAGGTTGCCCAGAGAAGTTGTGGATGCCCCCTCCCTGGAAGTGTTCAAGGCCAGGTTGGATGGAGCTCTGAGCAACCTGGTCTAGTGGAAGATGTCCCTGCTTATGGCAGGGGGGGTTGGAACCAGATGATCTTTAAGGTCCCTTCCAACCCTTATCATTCTATGATTCTATGATTCTATGATTCTATGCCACCACTTGGGTTCTAACAGTGAGGACCATTGTCAGACTGAGATAAGAGTTTGACAGCAAATTGACAGTTCTTCATAGTTGCACATTCTGTTTTCCACCCTGTTGATAGAAGCCTTCTAGTCTTCTGAAGTGCTGATATATAATGCAACTGCCTTATTGGTGGCCATACCAGCAATTCTACACTTATTTTCCTGAATTTCAGTATTTCAGCAGTATCCCAGCTAGTATTTTCCAAAGAGTTAGTGTTATATGCACTGTAAACCATAAGTGTTCTATAATTTTATGATCTATATGGGAAATGTTAGTCCCTACATGTCTATATACAAACTTACTAACCTATGTCCTTGCATGTCTTGGAGTTTTGCTGCAGAAAGCATTTTGTCTTTGGGTAAGTAAGTCAGGGACTTCGGAGGGTGCTTAGTGTTTCATGCTAGTTTATACGCTAGTAAGTTTTCCAAAGGAGAATAAAGTCCCAAAAGATTATATAGGCTTCAGGACAATATTTTCATGCTGATTGGATATTGCCTTGTGGGATAACAATTGCTGCTAACAACAAACCAGTGTTTCTTCTCAGCCTTTAGTGATTCTTCAAAAACATCTAGGAAAAAGCCTGAGGAACACATCTGCCATTTTTGAGGCTGGTGCATAAAAGCAAAATTTTGTGATGATAATTCTTTCTTTTCTTACGTATTCTTCTTTCCAAAACAGTTTAACGAGCTCCTTGTAACTCTTCAAATGCACTTTCTAATCCCAGTAGATACCTAAGCTACTCGACCAACTCCAACATCCCTCATGTTTGTAATTATCCCTTCCATGACTTGCTTCAGCTCAAAAAGAGAGACACATAGGAAAAGGATATCATCTGTCATTCATCTGTCAATGTAAACAATGTGTGTACGCATCATAGAAAGGAACTATTAAATATATTAAACACTGGAATCTTCAAAAGTGGCTGACAGAATCATCTTGACAACAAAATTCTGAATTTGGAACTTTGCATTAAGGAACCTTCTACAGCAAAAGTTTCTCCTTTGAATACTCCATTGATTTTCCATCCTATAATCCACAACAAATGGCATTACTTAGGTGCTTATGTATTTGTGCCTTTTACTCTTACCTTCATATTATTTAACTGTGAAACAGTTACCCTTTCACAGGCCAGTGGTTAACAGCCAGGTCCCCATTCAGACTACCTGGTGCTTTCTGATTTGCTGTTATCTACTAGTGCTGATTTGCGCTTGCTTTCATGGTAAACCTTGTGTCTTTATCTGTTATATATCGGCATTAGGATCCGATCCTATAGGAATTATGAAATTTAGTGACAGATTTAGGAGAGTGCTGAAGTCCTCGCCTAACTTTAAGCTCATTAGTTCTAATCATTCAAGTGCTTAGGAGCAGATGTGTTCAAGAACTCTACCTATTCTTGGTGATAAAACTTACAGCACTTAACGACCAAGTTGACTTCAGGAGCTTAGCTTCATCAGGGCTGTGGTAAAGACCTCCAAAACAACAGTGTCAAATTTCTGTTCTGGATTTTACTCAATGTTACCCTGGATAATGGGTGTCAACTCTGTTTCCCCCTCCTTAAGGAAAGCTAAGATTATATATACATATATATACATGTGTGTATGTTACTTCGTGTTTGTAATTAAATCAATAACACATTTGATTAATCCTCTGTTGCACTGAGCAGAAGCAAATCTGATTATAAGTATACACTTCTAAGACTAAAATAAGTTGTTCTTTTCTTTCATTTATTATCTATTATTGATAAGATATAGTTGTTCCATACTAAAGTAAGGATTATCTATAGAAGATACAGAATATTATAATTATGGATAATAATTGCGACTGGCATTTTACTATTCAATCTGGCAGCAGAAATTTGAAGTGCAGTTTTCACTAAGGAATTTAGCTCAAGGAATGGATACATCCACTTACAAATTCTTGAGGCCTTGAAATACTTCAGTCAATCTTGAGTCACATACCAAGTCTTGGAACATTATCTTCACATACTACAGCCAAAGCTGCAGTTGAATTTGATGCCACTCCGCTAGATAAATGAGCTGAAATCTCATTCATATTATTTTATTTAGTGAGATTTTCTTTTCAGGAATCCAAAGAGAAGTGGACACTTGAAATATGCCCTTCTTTACCACTCTTGTTGCTATAATTGCTGTAGATTGAATTAGAACTCCAATCTTATCAAAACATTCCCAGCAGCTCCTATTGTGATATGAACATTGAACAGTTACTACAGAATCATTGCATCTTGGCAGGAATATTAAAAATAAATCTGTTCTTTCTGTCAAGTGTGACCTTGATATTGAACAACGAAAATGTGCTAAGTGACTGACCAGAATTTCAGTGTGCTATCTGTTGGTAACATATGAGGGACAGAAAAAGATTTCTGTCTGTGTATAAAGTGTTTTTTTAACTACTTCTAAATCAGATGGGTAACGTTTGTGCCAGGAGGTTTGATGTGCCAACACAGATATGGCTCACAATGAAAATGCAATGCTAGTAATCGTATAATGCTGGCCAAAATATTGTTTAGAGGAGACAGAAGCAAAGGGAATGCTTTACAACTGCAACTGAACCTAGAACAAGACTTGACTTCAGAAAGAAAAGTAGAA
>Ga0065711_1043770_pt1 | contig 14525 bp, 22 predicted proteins | sample Hoacrofraction12_FD_59098 | JGI IMG/M metagenome (GOLD analysis project Ga0065711, IMG submission 59098) | Hoatzin crop microbial communities from Cojedes, Venezuela - Epithelial fraction 12 v2 (version 2) | ecosystem: Host-associated > Birds > Digestive system > Esophagus > Crop | place...
CCGCGGCTCCTCCCGCGCGTCCTCGGTGCGGGGCCGGCCCCGTTAGGAACCTGCCACCCGTCTCCGGCGGCTTTTGGGGTTCGTGGGGATCCACTCGCGACCCCGCGGCGTCTGGGGAAGGCTTCGTGGGGAACGGAGCACGTCGCGAACAGCAGCCCCGGCAGGGCGACCCCCCCTTGACACAAAACGCGGGGGTATGGGACGGCCTCAAACGCCTTGGCGGACAACCGCTGCCGTACGCCCGCTTTGTGAACCCCAAGGGCCAAGGTCCCTCCGAAAACTGGCCCGGCGTCTCGCCCCCCGCCTGTGCCCAGGGTGGTTCCATGGCCCGGCTGCCTGGGAGGGAGCCCCGGGGCACGGCCCGAGCCCCCGAGCCCCCCAGCTCCGGGCAGGACCTGGGAGAACTGCCCAGTGCGCTTTCTGCTTAGCATGAGAGCGGGGAAGCAGCCCGGCGGCGCTTTGGAGGAGACGGCATGGTGGGAAGGCTGAGGAGCAAGGCAGCAGCGATGCCCTGGTGGGGTCTTTCACCCGACTCAGACAAAAACCTCTGTCAGACCTTGAGAAGGGGCTGCGTGGAAACCCAGAAAGGGCTTCAGGTCGGCTCTCTGCCGTAGCTGTGAGCCCCTGCAAACACCTGGCCTGGTCAAGGTGCTGTGAGGGCATCTCCAAACCCTGCCCTTAACTCTAACCCGACCTTAGATCTAACCCTACCCCTAAGCTTAACTTAACGGATGAAGGGCTCTTGGGTTTCCTCAGGTCTGTGTGTGCTGCTACGTGAGGGACGCTGCAGTGCTGGGCAGGGGTGCCGCTGGTGAGAACAGGAGCATCAGAGGTAAACGGGGGTGGCCCACCGCAGAGCGAGTCACGTTTTCCGCTCACGAGGAGTAACCTGCCGCACAAGGGCGATGCTGCAGTGGGAACAGCCGACCAGGGCTGCCCAGAGCACCCTATTTCTGGAGCAGGCAGAAGCGCTGTGGAGTCCCCAGACTGGCAGGCTCTCACTGCACTTACTGGTTTCTAATCCTACCACTCTCCAAAGAGCACCGGGATATTTGGGGACACGGCCAGGCCCTTTCCCAGTGCAGAGCAAGGAAGTCACGAAGGCGCAGGGGTGCTGCCTGCCAAGCTGGCTGCACCGAGCCACTGCCTGGGACCGCCGGAGCAGGCTGAGCGGTGCCAGTCACAAGAAAAAAATACTTTCCCCAAATCAGCACTGTCTTGCTCTGCTTCCTCGGGGGCTCCTGGGCAGCACAGGCTCAGCGGTGCCAGTCCGGTGGAGACTGCCTGTGCCACTGCCCGTGCCCGCAAGGCCAGGGTCGCTGACCCAGCAGGAGTTACCTGCCGGAGCGCCCGGCTGCCCCCAGCCCGGCCGGCACCCCGTGCCCTTGGCGGTGTGGAGTGGGGCTCTGCTGGGAACAGATGCAGGAACGAGACAGACAGGCACGAAGCAGCAGGCTGCCGGGCCCCCGAGCCGGGTGGCTGTGTGTTAGCAAGATCCCTCTGGCCCTGAGCTTTCATCTCCCCAGCCTACACAAAGGGTGCCACCAAAATGTATGTAAAAGCACGAGAAACATGGGAGCCGGCCCTGAGGCATCCCTCCCTTCATCTCCTGCCTCCGACTGACAGCCAGCAATGACCTGCCACTCAACGGGAAGGCTCGCACACCTTACCCTGAGCGAAGGAGCCCGCCGGGCGCGCACCCTCTGCCGCACGCAGGCATGGCCCCCCATGCTCGGCCCCTCCTGGGAGCCAGAGGCAGGGGGGCTCGGCCGCCAGCGCGGCTCCTGCAGAGCTCAGGCTGCCGCAGGGACGCAGGCACCGCCAGGCACCAGCTGCTGCCCGCCCTGTGCTGGCAAGCGCTGCAGGGGCCTGCGAAAAACGCTTCCCGGGAGGGTGCGGGTGAGCTCCGCTCACCCCGTCCCCTTCAGCCCCCCTTGCGAGGTCCACCCTCACACCCCTCCAGCCTCTGCCTCATCTTCTTCCTCGCCCAACAGCCCTGCCCAGCGCTGGGGCACCCTCGATCCCGGCATCGCAGCGAGGGTTTGGGGTGCCCTGCCCCGGGGTGCTGCCCGTGGTGGGCTGGGGCCGGGCGCTGGCAGCGTGCGGGCAGGGAGCAGAGCCACGGCCGCTCCCAGCGGGTGCTGTTTTCCCAGCCGTCCTCCGAATACAGATATTTTCTCAGTGCAGGATCCAGACAGAGGAGGGTAAAATGTTTTCATTCCAAGCTCCCGGGGTCAGGTCATGGTTTGTCTAAATGGCTTTTGTGGCTGTAATTATCAGATTAGCTGATCTCTGGCAGTGCGTTTAGGGGCAGCTACATTAACGGCGGATCCCGACCCTCCCGCTGCCACCCCGCCCAGCTGGGGCGGCGGGTTTGCGCTGGAGCGGTGAGCATCGGGGATGCCGGGAGAGCCGAGTGAAAGGTTCATGCTTGGTTTTGAGCTGGTACCCAGCTGGACCCCAGCCTGGGAGCAGCCGGTACGTCTAGGGAAGAGAGCAACGAGCCTCCTCGACCTCCCCAGCGCACGTGATGATGCTGAGCTGGGCCCGATCCTTTCCTCCCACTCCAACCTGCACTGCACCGCCAGCGTGGAGCCCCCTCCCAGGCACTTGCCCGCAGCGTGCAGACATGGGACGGGGGGGCCCTGAGGTGCCTTCCCTCACTCAGGTCTGGTGCTCCTCGTGGGCAGCCAGCCTAGCCTGTCCCGGGGGGCTCTGGGGCCCCGCACTGCGGCTGGGATGGGGGAGTGTGGGGCCGGTGCCTGGCTGCAGAGTGCTGCGAGGAGGGGGGGGCGGCCCCCCAGCAGCCGGGGAGGTGCGGGAATAGGAGTGTGAGATACCAGGCGAGACGGAGAGCGTGACGGGGAGATGAGAGAGCAGGGTGAGGGGCAGATAAAGAGGGATGAGGAGTTTCCGGCCCCCACCAGCCCCTTGCCGGGTCCGTCTGTCAGCGCCTGTGAGTGCTGATGGCACCGAGACCTGGTGGCAGCTGGGGCCGTGGGTCCTGCCGAGGGGCACCGTCAGGGGCTGGGAAGGGGCCCCCGCTGCTGCCTTCCTGCTGCGCTGGGGCACCGGCAGCGGCTCAGCCTCCAGCATGGCCAGCAACGGACAGTGTCCACGCAGAGCCCCACGGGTGTCCCCGAGACTGAGCCCTCGGCCATACTGCCCTGCAGCACCCACCTCCTGCCCAGCTGCACGCACAGATAGGGAGCACCAGGGATTTCCCCCACCAGCACCAAAAAAAAAGCAGTTCATGCTCTGCTGAGCTGCAGGTGAAATCGTGGGTGCTCAGTAGCCGTTTGCTCGGCACCGCGCACCCCCCGGCACATCATCCCACCTCCACTCTCACCTGTTGTACGTGAGAGCAACAGGATTTTCCCTTGAGCAAGGCAGAATCTGTAAAGAAATGAAATCATTCCAAATCAGAAAAGATTTACCATTTATCCCTAAAACAAATTATTTAAAAAGTGGTTTCACTGCATTTCAGTTTCTGAAGTCTTATAACGCCAGAGCATAACACCCCACTGAATGAAACTTCTGGAGCAGAACATCTACATCTTTTCTTTCAAAGAACATTGCAACCTCTTTAAATGCTTCAGAAAATTTCAACAGCAAAATTTTGCCTTTAAACACCATGTTCCTACAGGAAATTTTGGTTTCATCAAAACATAATTAAAAAAAAAAATCAGTGGAAGCTATACTCCTGGTATTTTTCCTAATTGCCACCATGGCAGAGTTTGGTTAGCTCCAAATCCACCTTCTTTGCTTCCACCTGAAAGCCAGAGTGAAACGTAGAGCTGCAAGGACAAAGCCTGTGCACCTCTGAGAAGGAACACATGCACCAACCCAATAGGGCTCAAACCTCTCCTGTTGTCGCTGCTGCCTGGGCACAGCCAGAGGCTCACTGTTTCTCTATTTAAACCCATTTTGCATGTTAGTCCTGGTGTCCCTGAAGTTCCAGCCCAGACCACGGACCACTCAGGACCTGCCCCATGGCCATGCTCACCTCCTCTGCATCTGCTCATCCCCCAGGCACACAGGAGCACAGGAACCTTGGAGAACCGCTGGCCCAGAAAGGGTCAAGGGATGGGCTGGTCCAGTGCTCACCAAGGGATGAGCTACTGGGGCTGGGAAAGCATGTTTCAGAGACCTGCCTTCTCCTAATTTTCCCTTTTGCATCAGCACCTGCTGGCAGATGTCAGGAGACCAGCCCATGGACCATGACCTGCCCAGGTGCTGACACCCGGTACCCCGGTGCATTAAAGATGGTTTCCCAAGGCTGCAGAGGACCAGTGGAGAAAAGGCTGGGCTGTCAGTCCCTGAGCATCCCCAGCCCCAGAGCAGGACAGGCACTGCTGTGTCAAGGCATGGACTTTTGCACAGCCAAGGAAGCTGCTTTTGGGAGGTTCGATGTGGGGAGATAACTGCCACCCCCAGAGGCAGCGAACCCCCTGCCCAAGCCTCTTCCCCCCCACCAGTGAGCCTGGCTCGTGCCTCGGGACAGAGACACCCAGTGTGTCACAGGGAGCTGCTCCGCCGCGGTGTGCCCAGGCTGCCGGGCAGCTGCGGGAGCCTGGCTGCGCCCATGGGGCCAGTGGGCCGGAGGCATCCGCAGCACAGCTGGTCCCAGCTGGACCCCTCTGGTTCGGGCACATGCCTTGGCAGTGCCAGGATGCGGACAGGAAAGAGGACTCCGGCTCCCTCGCAGGGAGCCTGGTGCTGTGGGTAGCTTCTGGACCTTGGTGTACGAGCAGATTTACTGAAAACAATTTATTTAATATCAAAAATAATTTCTTATGGCGTTTTGGCTGGCGTCAGCCGAGCGCTTACTCACCCGGGAATTCAAACAAAGGCAGGGCTGGCGCCCAGCCAGGGGGTCGGGTGCTGGGTGGTCGTGTCCATCCCGGCCTCGGACCCGCCTCTGGGTCACTTACGGGCTTGTGGCATGATGTCTCCATTTATTTATTGGACATGTTTGAACAGGAAATGCTCATGGTTTGGGTTTGTGGAGACAGCTGGAGGGGTCCGGCCGGAGCTGCTGGGAAGGGGAGGGTGCGCCGGGATGGGGCAGCCCAACGAGCATGGGGGAATCGGTCGTGGCGGTGCTGCTGGTGGAGATCTGTCCCCTCTGTGCTTGAGGTGGAAGTCCCAGCAGGAGATGAGGCCGGGGAGGGCCCCGACGGCTCTGCTGTCTCCTCCTCCGCCACTGACTGCAGCCGTGCTGCAAGTGCTGGGCTGCTGCCGGCACGCTGCCGTGCCCGATGCCTGCGCCCCATGCCACCGGGCTGCTCGGGGACGGCGCTGCTGAAGCGGTGCAGGGGGAACGGCGACCACAGGGCCCTGCACGCCCCATCCCCAACCCTTGGGCTCGGGCCCGGCTGGTGCCCGTTAGCATGGGAGGGATGTGGGAGAGCTGCCTCCCCCTGCGAGGGGGTCGAGAGGTTCCTACGCAGCCCGGCTCTGGACCGGGCTGTTCCTGCGTTTGCTGATAACAGCGGAGGTGAAGCCTGACCCAGGAAAGCAGGCAAGATCCGCAGAGATAAACTCCCCACAGCAAGACAAAAGCACTGACCTCCGCGCAGCCCGAGCCGCTGCATTCCCACAAGCACAGCAACAATTGCCCAGGAGCAGCGGGGAGACCCGCACCGAACCCCGCCGGCCAGCCGCTGGGAAGAGCCTGCGCGGCAGCCGCTGACACCCCTCGCCACCATCACTGCTCAGAAACCACAGCGTGGGGTTTTTAACCAGATCTACCGTCTATACCGATTGCCCAGGCAGCGACAGCACGGAGAGCTTGCTGCTATTGCTCGCTCCTCTCTCCGTGGTGTGGCGGGCTCGGCGCTGCCTGCGCTGCGTGGCCAGTGGGATGCTGCACAAGCATTCCCCTCGTATTCCCTGCCTTACACCTGCACACTTGCAGCACAAATAGGCTCTAAGTTTCATCCCTAAGCGCAGCCAAGGCTCTTATGTGCTTGTGCAATTCAGGATTCAGCCCTGCTTTGGGCAGGAGCTGTGGCACCGTGCACCCTCAGCGCACCCAGCGAAACCGAACGGCAGGCGCGGGGTCAGCTCTGTCTCCCCATGCCCTGCCCGTGCCCAGCTCACGGGCTGGGAGGCTGGAGCCGGCCTAGCACCTCCGCAGGTCCCTGCACCAGCTCTGCCCTGAGACAGCACCAGCTGAAAAAGGCAGAGGTGCCTAATGGGATTTGCAGAAACACCCAGCTCAGTTACACGCCGTACTGTTGTCTTGGGCGTGTTTTTAAAATCTTTATCTCTGCGTCATTAAACACTGATCTACATTTGAAAAGAATCCCTTCGGTTCCCTACCTCTGAAATGGGGATAACCACCCTTCACCTCGTAGCGGGGTTACGAGGATAAACAGATTAAAGACTGCGAGATATTGCGGCAAAGAAGGTTAAACAAGTCCCCATGACAGACGGCCCAGGGGCAGGGACCAGCATCAGAGCGATACACAGCATAAGCTGCCGTCCCACGTCTGCACCATGCTAATGACCCCACAATCCCAGCGCTGGCTTTGCCACCGTCTGCCTTCCCAGGATGCGGCCCCCAGCCAGCCGAAAGCCCGCCGAGGGGCTACTCCCCCAGCCAGGGATATGCACCCGTGCCCTGAGCCTGGGAGCAGGGAGCACAGGGGTGCAGGGGGAAAGGGGGACGGGAGGTGTGTATCAGGAGCTCAAGGCTATGGGACGACATCGGTGACCCAGGCGCAGCAACAAGGGGCTGCAGGGCACGGGGACGAGGCGCAGCGGGGCAGCTGCCCCCTCTGCACACCCCTGCCCACGTCCTCGGAGCGGGACATCCCTCTGCTGCTGCCCACAGCCCTGCCCGTCCCTGCCACACCGGGTGCCCTGGGCGGGCAGGGACACCAGGGAGATGTGCACTTCTGCAGAAAGAGCTGGTGGGGGAGAGGATGAGCCAGACAATTACTGTCTGGAAAGTCTCACCCGGGTCCCTCGCAAAATAATGGCACAAATATTAAGAAAAGGATCTCTGTAAACATCTAGAGGATAATGAAACCATGAGCTATAAGCAGGATGGGATTTGTAAATAAAGGACTGTGCCAAAAACAACAAGCCCTCCATAATTGTTTTGGATAGAAGGACAAGATTAGTGCGGGAAGGGGACTCGGCGGATGTCATGAGAGGAGACCTGGAGGCGGCGGGTCTGTCCTCCCGCCCGGCCGTTAGAGAGCCCCCGGCATGCTTGGGCAGGGTGGAGGGGGTGACCTGCACAAAAAGGTGCCCCTGATGGCACGGCTGGCACCTGGGGACATACCTGCCCTCCGGAGCTGGACACCTGCAGTCCTCCAGCCTGGCATGTGTCACACCGGCACCGGTGCAGTGGCTCACACCTTGGCCACCTCCGAGTCGCTGTCAGAGACCAAGGCTAAACCTGAGCCCCCATCCCAGCTGGGGCACATCCCACCACCACCCCTCGCAGGGCTGGGACCCGTGCAGTGCAGGAACAAGCCAGCTGCATGGTCACGGAGGAGCAGAGCAAGAAATAAAACTGAGTGGAGCCAGGAGCAGGAAAATAGTGCTGGCACCTTCCATGCCGTACCCCAGGTTTTGGCAATGCTTTGTCTTTTGTGAACATCAAAATGGCATGTTCTGTGAAACTGTAGGGTTCCCCAGCACTCTCAAGTGTCGGATTTTTGGCCAGACGTACAGGAAATGTGCATGCACCTCCTCGCAACCAGCCCTTTGAAATGCTACACTATAAAAGCACACGTAAGCGTTAGCAGTCATCCGCACTGCACAGGCCAAACCCGTCCAGCTTCGACTCTGCGTGGAAGGAAAAGCAGAGGTCTGGCCAAAACGTACCTGGTTTCGTACCAGAGTGTTGGGTCTCCACAGCGTGCAGCCGTGCCAGGCTGGGTAGCACATGCTCGCTGGCGAGCAGCTGGCTGCATGCGGCACACGGAGTAACGCACGCTCCCAGCCATGCACAAGCCGAGGATGAAATGCACCATATATGGTGAAGGTATTATTAGTCCATAGCTGTCTTCATAGGATCTTCCAAGGAAGTCTTGCTTCAGAACGGGAAGCAAAGACGTCTGTCTGTGGGACTCAAGCAGGGACTCAAACCGCCTGAGTGGCCAGAAGCGATGGCTTCAGAGAAACAGGGAGCAGTGAGGCTGCAGGTGTCAGACACATGGGTATCTGCAAGGTGCTTAATAATATTCCAGTTAAGTATTTGTCCTAATTAATGCTGCCCATCACCTACATCCTGACCAGTCTCCAGAAGCCGTTCTCAACAGGGAGACGTTGCTGAAATGGTGTCAAGAAAGGTCAACACTGGACTTCAGGTACCCAGGACAGGCGCAGGGGAGCTGAGAGTCAGAACCAACTCACTGCTGCCAACCTCGACTGCAGTCTGGGACACAACAGAGGAGATGGAGTCACCCGGCTGTGGCTTTTGACTGAGCAGAATGCCAAGTTGGATGTGTCAACAAAGAAAAAGGGCTGTCCCCCTGGGTGGCAGGGGCTAAGGCAGGGCTTTGGCGCTGAGCAGGGCTGGATTGGGGTCCTGGAATGTGGGCTCAGTGCTAGGACCACATGGTGAACGCAGTCCTGGGCATCAGAGCAGAGAGCACAGCGAGTGGGAGTGATGAGGCAGTGTCTTACGCAGCAGGGGATGGGATGCCAGCCCTGAGATACTGCGACTAGCCTGGTGCCCCGTTTTAAAATGATGCAGATGGAAGAGCTGTAGGTGTGACTCCCCCCCGCTCCCCGTTTTCACCTTCTCCCATAGCATCCTTGCAGCCAGAGTGGGGAGGTGTGGGCTGGAACTGGGGAACGCGAGGTGGGTTAAAAACTGAGAGCTGGCACAGGGACCCAGCGAGGCGGTGGGATCTGCGTCTTCAGACATTTCCAAAATTCAGTGGATTGAGGCCCAACCAGCGGGCTGTACTGCCAGAGCTCCTGAGGCCAAAATTATTCTGCGAAATGAGAGAGGGCGCAGAAAACAGCCACAGTAAAGACAGAAGGGCAAGAGAACGCACCCCACAGTGACAGAATCAAGCTCAACCTGTTTTCTTCTTAAAAAAGCTTAGGAAATTTGACTGCTATGAACAAGTACTCTCATGGTAAGAAAATACCGTGTGCTAAAGCGTTTTTATTCCAGCCAAAAAAGGCAGAACAAGAATCAATGGCTGGAAATTAAAAGCCAGACAAACCTGCATAAGAAATACGACATACATTTTCTGAGCAAGGCTGATTAGCTGGCGGATTAACCATCAGTGATTAAGTAAGACCAAACCATGAACTCCCTCACTCCTCCAGACCAGATGCTTTTGGGCATTAGCGAAACCCCAAGTTATTCGGATCTAGCAAGAGTAACAAGACAAGGCCATCAGGGAGATGGGCATAGGTGATTTCATGACTAACCCCAATCTTAAACATCATGAGTAAAAAGACATCGTGTTACCAATACGCAGAGAAAAATTCCCATCACACGACCTCAGTGTAAACATTGAATAGTCGGCATCTGCAAATCCACGGATGGAGGGGGATGACAGTTGCTAGTCCTGTTTTAGAAAAACACCCAGCCCACGGACGAGCTGCAGGGGCCTTGCAACGGCAGCGAAACCACAAGCGAGACATGAGCGTGCCATACCAGGACTCTGTCACCAGGCAAATTCATGAGCGAGATGGGGTCTGCCCCAGGATGCTCTTGGATCCCAAGTATAGCCATGTAGTCCCTTGGCTGGGGAAGAGGAGGTCTCTCTGTGCATGGCTTGGGGGAACCGCACAAGGCATACGACCATTCCAGGAAAAGTAGGACCACAAGGATGTACAGAAATGGGAAAAAAAATCAGATAGGGAAAAAAAAAAATGCTTAGGAGTGAAGAACAAAAAAAGTTGATGGAGCTGATGGAAACCTGGACGGCATTCAGAGCTGAAGCAAAACACACCTGGCAAGGACCAGTCCCGAATAGACTGGCTAGAGGCAAAATGATCTTGTCTCTTTTTAGCATCCGTATTCACAGAATTATAAAAAATAAGCCTGGAAGGCCCTTGAAAGGTCACCTAGCCTGTCTGCCTGCCCCTAGACAAGGCAAACCCTTCCTGGTGGAGCTTTTGTCTAAACTCTTCCTAAAATAAACCTCTAGTGGTGAAGACGGCTCCCAAGAAAAACGAGTTTTAATCTCCTTTACCGCTGTCATTGCAGGGTGAGCCTATGGCTTCTTCTTCCACCCACCCTAAAAACGAGGAATAGCCCATTATCTCACTCTTTGTAGCAGGGCTTTATGCATTTAAAGACTTTTATCTTATTTCCCTGCAGTCTTTTCCTCTTGATACTAAGCTACCCTGGTCCTTCAGCCTTCTCCAGTATGTCATGTTTTCTGAATTTCTGATCTCGTTCTTCCCTGGGCTTCCTCCAAGAACCGCAACTTGAAACGCTGAGCCCCAAGTGGGATTCAGCGCTCAGGCTAACACTTCCTAAGTGCAGCGGGATCACATCAGGTGTCTCACAAACACCTTGTTTATACATCCCAGCCTGATTTCGCTCTTCTCACTTGGGATGCTGCTATCTCACGTTCCCTGCGGGATCCACTGTCACCTCCAGCTACTTTCCCACAGAGCAACCTTGCTTTTTCCCCAGCTAGTACTTGTGATGGTGATTTTTCCCAACTCATTCAAAAGCCTTATATTTGTTCTTACTGACAGTTTTATTCCAGATTTCTCCAGTTTCTCAAGAAAATCACTCTTGCAGGCTCACCAGAGCAGTGCTGCAGGTAAAAATCGCTGATGAAAGCACTGACTAGCCCCAGACCCAGATCAGACCCCATCTGAGGGTTGAGCACTGGTAACTGCCCTCTCAACACAGTTCTCCAGCCAGCTGTGCTCTCATGTAGCCACACGTTCACATAGACCACATTTCTCCATTGCTCACAAAAATTTCATGTGGGAATGGGACTAAACTCCCGTTAAAGTCAAACTTTAGCACATCTTGTTTTTCCTGTGTCAGCCAGGGTAGTTATCCTCGAGTAGAAGAAAATTCAGTCAGTTCGGCTCTTAGCTGATGGCCAAAGCTGTCACTTACTGCTTCGTTATCTCTGCTCGCGTGTTGTGTCCCTTAATGATGTATTTGCCTGTCTTCAATCTGTTTATGCCAATGGCCCCTTTTTCCTTCAGTTCTGCACCCCTGGTCTTGAGTAAAGCTCAGGAACTTGGAAAGCCACAGAGGTTCATTTGGGAGAAAAAAAAAATGGGGGGGGGGCGGGGAAAAACTGCTCAACAACAACTAAATCCTCGGAACTCACATGTTTATCCAAATTCATCTGAACCTTCTGGGGACAGTGACTTTTTAGGGTAAAATAAAAACAAGTTCAAGTGAGTTTTCCATCCCTGCGACAGTACGGTGATTCCAGCCAATCTGAAACAATTTTCCAAGAAGATTTCCTGCAACCTCACAGTGATTAAAGGAAATAACATTGTGAATAAAGGGACATTCTTCAAAGTCAATGAAGGAGCCACAAACTGTACATTCTCACAGAGGGCCGGAAAGCGCCGGCGCGAGGTGGATTTTGCGGCATGTGGCCCCCCAGAAGGAAGAGGGTGGGATGCCGGCTCCGTCCCTCTTCCCTGGGCAGGGGTTGTGACCGGGCTTCTCCCAGAGCAGGCAGCGAGGGAAGAGGGCCCCCCAGGCTCCCCATATTTAGGGGAGAAAGGCTTGGTCCCGCGGGCTCTGACCCCCCAGCTCCAGGTGAGCATCCGCCAGATTTGAGGTCGGGAGCAAGGGGCTTGGCGTCTCTCTGCCGAACAAGACGCGAGAGCCCATCGACCCTCTCAAAACGTGGGGCGACCCCGCATAGAGCAGCATCGCGCCACGGCAGCTTCACACCGCAGCCTCCTTCCTAGGAAACTCCCCGCGCGTCTCTTTGTCTGAATCAAATCCGCCCGGCCGGGCTCCAAGATTGACACGGAAATGCAAACAGGCCCGAAAAGCCACTTTGGCAGAGGCAAAAGCGCCGCGCCGATGGGCAAGCAGCGTCCTGCCCGCTGCAGCCCCAGCCCACAGCAGCTCCTCTTGCTGGGGGTACCCCAGGACTGGGACTGGTGAGGGAGGGGTGAGTGCGCACCCAAAATGGCTGGGCCAAGGGGACTTTTAAAAACCTGCCTTCTTAGCTGAAACAAAGAGAAGGGAGTAATGAGGCGGCAAGGCGAGCCAGGGAGAAAGGCGAGAGGGGTCTGCCCTGCCTGGAAGCCCAAGCACACATGCTTCAGTTGATGCTGCGTAATAAGGGAATTAGCTAATGAGCTTACTGCGGCACACAGACAAGTCCTTTAGAAATACCATGGCCACCTGGAGAGGCTCGCAGAGGAGCCAGGCTGCCTTGATCTGCAGAGCTGGAATGATGAGTCCCCCACAGCCCCCCTGGACAGCCCCGCTGCCCCCCCGGGCACGCGTGTCCGGGGGTGCCACAGGGGCCGACGCAAATCCAAGAACTGGTTGTAGAAACGGTAATAAACAGTGTTTTAAAAAAAAAAACCACCAGCCCACGCTCATGGCTGATCTCAGAGGGCTGCAGCTCTGCAGCCCCATGACACCCGAGCAGCGGCGCTGGGGCTGCTTGGGAACCAGCGTGGTCCAACTCCCGCCGGACAGGCAGTGCTGCCCTGGGCTGCCGGCACAGGGGCTTCCAGAAGTACGACTCGCCTTCCCCTGCACCGGCAGCTGTGACGGATATGTCAGACAAAACCAAGTAACTCCAAAATATGGACTGGCTTTTTTGAAAGTCGTTCAATACAGCTGTAAAAAATCTGAGCCGAAAGCAAATTCAAGTGTAAGTGCGTGTGAACGTGCTAATTTGAGTCGAAAGTGGGTGAGAGAAGCTCATGTTAAAAGTCACTTAGAACAACGCAAACATTAAATATACAAATACTCATCAAATACTTATTTAGAAAGTGGCTTTTAGACAGTGATCAGGCTGGGCTGCAAAAAAAATTATTTGCTGATTAATATTGAACTCACTGAGGAATTTGTGCATGTGGCAGTATGTGCATGAATTAGAGCAGGGGAAGTACGAACAACGCCGAAAACGGAGCACTCCTCCGAAGAAAAAAGGCAAAAGCAAAGCCCTGAGCCAAAACTGAGGCTCCACTCAAAAAATTACTCCCGTGTTAGTGAGGACAGGACAGAACCCAGATATTTGCTGGAAAGGTGAAAACTGAGGATTTTTATTATTATGTCGAGGTAGAGTTATTATTGTTAACATCTTGAAAAATAAATTACAAAACTTACTTATTCAGTGTAAAAATTACTGTAAAATTTTCTTACCCAAAAAGAATTAGATTGATAACTATTCTATGGAAACAATTATGTTTAGCTTTTCAATAGAATATTTTGAAACAATTTTTTTCTTTCAGTTTCCTAAACCAGAATCATGTTGTTTGAAATTTGGAATCTCTGTGGTTTTGCGTTTTCATATTTTCCTGTCTTTCTTTTCTCATCTGCCCCAAAGCTGCTTGAAGAACGCCTGACGTTCACTCTAGATTTCCTCCTCTTTTTTCTCATCTTTTCTTCCTTATGCTCACACTTTTCAAAGCTTTGGCACCCTTGTAAAAGAAAACTAAAAAAAACCCTAAATGCAATATCACTTGCTCAGCTATCAAGGGGCTATAAGAATAAAAGGAATAGGAGAAGAAAGAAGATAAGATTTTCAAGATTTCAATAATTTTTCAGCTGTAATAGAAGGAATTTGTGCCTACATAGAAAATGGTGGGACTTAGAGCCAAAAAAACCTAATTTTTTGTGAAGTTCTTTTCGAAATGCTTTAATTGAATTTTTTTTTTTGGTACGGGGCCAATCGGGGGCTGTTTTCTGGGGCAGCGGTCTCCGATCAGCTGGGGTGATTAAGGCCCGGAGGGGACGAGGGCAGGGCAGAGCCCTGGGAGCGGGAGCAGGGGTGAGGGCGCGGCGGTGCCCCAGCCCACCCGGGGGGCTCAGCTCCCACGCTGCCGGGTGCGCAGCGAAAACCCCGTCGGCGGCACCAGGAGCCACCGCTTCTCCCACGGCCGGACCCTCTGGCAGAGTGGTGACGTTGCAGGGAACATGGCCGCGGGGCTCGGGGGTGACGCGAGGCGCGGGGACCACCCCACAGCCTTCGCAGAGAGATGCGGGCGCCAGGCACGAGGACGTCACACACCTGCGGAGCAGCCAAAGGGAAGTGGAGGACTGCCACGGATGGCGTTTTGGAAGGAGGGTGAGATGTCCCCTCACATTTCCAGCCTGTCACCTCTGTCCCAGTTCCGAGCTCAGGCACCATGAGCACGGGGGGTGATGCCCTGGGTCCCCACGCCGTGTGGGGATGGTGGCTATGGGCATCGCCGCTTCCCAGGGCCCGGCAAGGCGGGGGCAGATGCGGGCTGCGGGCTCAGCCCCTCGCTCCCTCCGCCCTGGGGTCCTTCCCTATACCTCCAAGCATCCGCTGCGGGACAGGGCACAGACACACACCGGGGGGGGGGACTGTCACTCTGCAGTGACAAAACAATAG
>Ga0065711_1043771_pt1 | contig 14523 bp, 19 predicted proteins | sample Hoacrofraction12_FD_59098 | JGI IMG/M metagenome (GOLD analysis project Ga0065711, IMG submission 59098) | Hoatzin crop microbial communities from Cojedes, Venezuela - Epithelial fraction 12 v2 (version 2) | ecosystem: Host-associated > Birds > Digestive system > Esophagus > Crop | place...
AGCTGGGCTTGTTCAGCCTGGAGAAGAGAAGGCTGAGAGGGGACCTTAGAAATGCCGATAAATATCTGCAGGGTGGGGGTCAGGAGGACAGGGCCAGACTCTTTCCAGTGGTGCCCAGCGACAGGACAAGGGGCAATGGGCAAAAACTGAAGCAGAGGAAGTTCCGTCTGAACATGAGGAAGAACTTCTTCCCTCTGAGGGTGATGGAGCCCTGGCCCAGGCTGCCCAGGGAGATTGTGGAGCCTCCTTCTCTGGAGATACTCCAGACCCGCCTGGACATCGTCCTGTGCAGCCTGCTGTGGGTGACCCTGCTTCGGCAGGGGGTTGAACTGGGTGACCCACAGAGGTCCCTTCTAACCCCTGCCATGCTGGAATTCTGTGAGGCAACTTTATGGGATGCAGTGATGAGGTAGGAATAGGGAGGTCGAGGAAAGGCACGGAGCCATGGTGCTGGAGCAGCCGGTGGGGTGTAGCAACGGGGTGATGCATTGAGGATGTTCAGCTGATGGTCCCCCAGGCTTGAATTTCAGCTGCTGGGAAGCTTGGGAAAGCTGCCCCGGGTACCAATCTCACAGCATCACTGAAACAGGGAGCTTTCTCCCCAGACCTGCTGTCCTCTGCGGGGTGGCCGGGTCCCTGGCATCCCAGAGTGAAGAGCTGCAGGAGGTTGGGTTCCTCTGCACGTATTCACCAGCTGCAGGTTTCCTGATGCCCATGTGGAGGGCAAAGCCTTTCTGGCCAAAATAGGGTGAAAAGCATGTTAGGGAGGGGAATCAACCCCAGGGTGGGATGCTGAGCTTCTGTGCCTCATGCTCCCATGCCGAAGGGTCTTCTTCTACCACTCTTTGGTGCCTGGAGGAGCTAGAGCTGAGGATGGCTCAGGAGAGAGGGCACAGCGAGGGGGCCGTATTAGCTTGCCAGTAATGTGCGAGCCAAGATGCGCAGCGCGATGGAAGCCATAAACAATATTGATGTGCAGATTAGAAACAGAGGAAAGAGAAGCAAAAGTTAAGAATATAAACAGGTAACGCTCTAACCAGGAGCGCAAGGCGGAGGCTGAGCAGGAGAGACAGTGAATAAAGCAGGGACTGGGTGGCTGGAGGGTTAGGTAAACATGAAAAAGATGGGGGAATTGAGAGAACAGCAAGGGGGGTAAATAAGCAGCGAGATGAGAGCAGTACCAGAGAGCTGGGGGTTAGGGAAACCAGGGGGCGCGGGGCAGAGGGATGGGGGTGTGGTACCCACCACGCTGGGGTGCTCGGCATCTCCGGAGGGGAAAGAAATGCAATCAAAACCCAGCATCTCCCAAATGCAGTTCATCTCAATTCCCCTACCAAGCACCGAGTTACTTTGTACGGTTTCCAATTTTCCAAGCTGTCTGCTCAGACATTAATTTTACGGCCCAGGTCAAAAGAGCTGTTTGAAACAAAGCGAGCGGCACCTCTGTGCTAACACCCGGCGGCAGCCAGGCACCGTAAAAAACCGGCGCCACGCTGCCTTCCCTCGACCTTTAATGAGCCCCCGACAGGGCTGCGCTACTAATTGCATCGCCTTGCACCTCAGAAGGATGCTCCAAATTATATATGCATACATGCATAGCACGTACCGTGCTCCTATAAACACTCATAGTGAGGCGTTCTGCTGGTTTCAGGGTGCCAGCACTGCGGGGAAGGTGGAGGGATGTCCCAGTGTTGGAAAGCTGGGAAAGGGCAGAGCAAAAAGCAGAAAATCTCACCCATCCATAGAGGCATTTTTGAAGGCCAGACACCTCATGGAGGAGGAAGCCTCCTGCACCACAGCCTCCCCACGCAAGGCTCGGTCCCCCCTCTCCCTGCCACCAGCAAGGGGAGTAAATGCTCTTTTTACAGCATGGCTGGGATGGAGAAGAAGCCCACCCCGGTGATGCTTCACTCTCCTCTGCAGCTGCCACGTCCCCACACATCCCATGGGGTTGGAGGATGCTGATGGGGATGGACAGTCATTTTTTCGTGGGGACTGGACCCGGCAGGGATGCTCACACCCTGGGACACCTCCCAGCAGTGATGCTCCGTCATTGCCGGAGACAAGTTTTCATAACCGCTCAGACAGAAAGTAGTTTTTACAACTTCTAGAATTGCTGAGTTGCAGTTCTGGTGTCTCAAAATAGGCTGTCACTAAAGTGTCAGGATGGCGGCTCCCTTTGGTTGTCAATTATTCTTCTTTATGATATCAAAGTCTCTCAGCGAAGGCAAAAAAATGAAATAATCTAGGTGATTTACTCCTCTTTGTAATTAGAGTTAGTAATTAGACTCTCCTTCGTAACACGGCGGGTTTGTGTCCGAGAAGCACTGGCAACATGGATTTTCCAAGACCCCAGACACTCCATCTGGCTCATGCTGGGGACCACAGGGACATCATGGCAGGGTCACCAGCACAGCTTCAGTGAAGGATGCACCCCTCAACCCCAAAAATTTGGGGACCTTTCTCCTTCTTCACTCCAGCTTAGGACACCTCCTGTTCAGCCCCAAGACTGGGAGGACTTTGGAGCACCTCAGCTGATGGGTCCTGGTGGGACCCAACAATTGCTACACAGCTATCGGGAAAATAATTAAGGAAAAATAAGTAGCATGAGAAGGAATATTTGAGACGTTTCCATTACTTGGAGGCTTTTCCCAGGATCTCACTTGGATGGGGGAGGAGGGTGCCTCGGCAGGGTACCTAACACAGGGTTTGCCCACCGTTTCCCTCTCCTCAGTGCTCACCAGTGGTGCTACTGGGGGTGTTTTCTCTGGAAACAGGCAGGGACGGAGTTTCGCCATGTGAAAGAGAGCATCTCCCATCGGCTTTCAGTGCTGGAGCGCGCTCCTATTGGGATGGATTTATCCAGCTGACACTCAAGATATTTGTGACTTTGCTCTTTCATTCAGATATATTCACCACAAGGGTCTGCTGAGCTTCCTAAAAATAAAACAGGAATAAGAGAGCGATGTTAAAAAGTCACTTCAGCTGACTCCAGCCCTTAAAAAAAAGGGGTCTGTTCAAGAGGTGAAGGACTGGGTGGCTTGTCTGGGTTATTTTAATTAATCCGTATCAGCACCCCATTTATCCCTTATGACCGTTACACCTGGTCCTGCCGCCTCTCCGTGGGGTGACCATGGCCAAGCACCACCCCCCTCCCATCCCATCCCAGGTCCCCACCCCCTGCTTCAGCTTCAGGCTGTGGTGACTTCCGGCTGCGCTTGCTCTTGGGTGTTATAGGGTTTATTATTATTTTTATTTTGGCCTTGAACCGGAAAGGAGAGAGGATGTTTTGGGAATTGTTTTCCATTCAATTTAATTCATTTTTAATCAGCTGACAGTCATGATTTGATACAGACAATCTTCCCCACCGAGGTTAATCAGGACGGAGCAAGCCTTGCACTTGGCGTTATTTAGAGAAGCATTTTATAGAAATACTGTTAGAGAGGTTATTTTAGAGAAGCATTTTATAGAAATACTGTTAGAGAGGTTATTTTAGAGAAGCATTTTATAGAAATACTGTTAGAGAGGTTACTTAACCGTATATTTGTTTTCATTGTGTACACAGCTTTTTCATGGGCTTCCCAGCGTTTAATGCTGAGAGATTTTATTTATTTTTGTCATTTGGAGGGAATTCAGGCCTGCCAAAGTGCCCGGGGTGGATGGCCCCGGAGGCTGCAGTAATCTGTTCAGACCATCTGGGCTCCAGCTCCCAGAGCAGTCCTGGGCAGGGGGGGGAGCTGCAAAGCTCTAGCAAGCCCCAGCTCCATCAGCCTAGGAAGCTGCGATTTTTTGGAGATATGGTGATGGAGAGATATCCTGATGGGGACGCATGAGCTCCCATCGGTCCCGGCAATACAACACGGCTCCCAGCAGAGCATCTCCCCAGGGTGAGCAAGGTTTAGTCCCTGGGGGGCTGAGTTTTGCTCTGGTGGGTTGGTGATGAGCTGAAGGCAAAATTAGTCCAGGAGATGGTGCCAGCCCCAAGAAGCCTGACATTTAAAACATCAAACAGCTGAACGGTCCAACAGCCAAGCTCCAGAGCAAAGCTTTCCAGCCAGTGGGGAGCAGCAAGCATCCATGCTGCCGCGAAAAACACTCTCCCTGGGGCAGTGGGGAGCAAACCCAGCACCTGAGCTCTTGCAAATATTAATTTACTCCTACAGGTAGGGTTGTACATGGATATTCTTACGCCAGGCACACGTAGAAACCTGCTCGCCAGCAAAGCCCCCGGGGCTGATGCTTTGCAAGGAAATGCCAGTGCTGTTGGCAACAGTTCTTGACCCGTCGGAGATGCTCGGGGACTGGCAAGTCCCCTGGTGCGGGCAGTGCCTGCATGGGGCTGCGTTCGCTTTTGTTTTCGTCTTGTTGCAGGGAGTAAAGCATCTGTCTGGAGATGGTAAATTATCCCCTCAGCTGGTGTATAGCTAATGTAATTAAGCTGCATTTAAAGACTCCCCGGGGTGCTCCCTTCTCAGCCCGGCAGTTTGCCGCATGCTTGCGCCTAGCTGCAGCCCAGCGCATCCCAGCGCATCCCTCTCAGGGGACCGGCATCCCCAGCAACTGCTTTGCCATGGGGACAGGTGGTAAAATCCCTTCTGCCCAGTCCAGGTTCACAGCCAGGAGGTGATGAATTATTTGCAGAGTCATCCGTGCGTACAGGAAATGGCCTGCTGTTAGGGGAGGTGGGCTGCCGAGCTGCGGGATCTGGCCCTCGCAAGGGGCTCTCTGGAACACGAGGTCACCCCAGTTCAACCCCAGTTTTATTTACTGACCTACAGCACTTCGAAGCTTGTAAAAACCCGTACCCTACTGCTGCCTATCATAACTCTGCATTTTATGGCAGGGAAACCTGTGTTTCCTTTTAATTTATAAAAACTCGCAGATGTGTTGGCTCCAGGTGTGCAGCCTGCAGCCTCAGCATCAGAGAAACGCTAGCAAGGGCTTACCGAGAGTGTTATTTTAATCCCGAAGGTGTTTGCCACCACGCTGCCTGCTTTCTGCCAGCTCCTTGCTTTTATTTAGTAAAAAAAAACAAGGTATACGTTTGGGCTGGCAGCAGGTCGTGGCAGTGAAGCAGCTTTCCAGCTGCTTGCTCAGGCAATCCCAGTTTATGCTTTTGAAGAGGCAACCTGTGGCTACGGATTAAAGCCGAAAGCCAGGAGAGCCAGTCTTCTTTAAATAAACACATCTGTACCTTCCCAAATCTTCAGTCAAATCCTTTCCCTTCACCCCCAAAAGAGCTTAAATGTCCTACCACCCCGCATCACCTCCAGCCTTCCCCACGCCACCGCTGAGATGGGGACAGGGCATCACCAGGTGTTTGAGCGCTCGCCCGAAATCCCCACGGGAACGGCAAAGTGCCAGCTGTCCCTGCGTCCCTCGGGGTGGGCGCTGCCCCGTGACTTGCGGTGAGCTCCCCTCCATCAGGTGCCTTTGCAAGCAGCAAAGCCAAGAATAAGAGCGAGATGCTGCCTCATCTCCCTCCCTTTGGTCTCCTCGAACCAAGCCAGGATTGGGAAAAACTCCCCCAAAGTCTGCGTCGGGGTCGCGGCATGGTGCTGGGAGCCGTCAGCTGCCCTGCCCGCGGTGTAGCTGCGTGGCAGCTCTCTCCCTCTTCGTTAGTTCCTTCGTTAGCTGTCGATCAGCTTTCCCCTCCCGCTGCTCCCCAGCAGCATCTCGGGGGGTCGCAGCAGCCATGGGCCACCCAGTCTGAGCTCAGGGCCGCCCCCCTCACCCCCTTACTCATTTCTATCCTTTATTTTTCCCTCCGAGCAGTATTCCCTCTTAGCATCGCGAAACCAAACAGAGCACAAAATCTGATAAGCGCGAGGTAGCGGTTTTTTCCCCCGGCAGGATACATTATTTACGAAGTTTATCGATTGTGGGAAAATAACCCAGGGGCGTTCGAACACGAGCTACATCCCCTCTTACACCAGAGATGTTAATTACCTGCAAGCCATCACCGGCTGATCTGCTGCCCAGCACTGCCCGCAGACCGATAGGGTTTAGGGATGTGAGGAAACATCACTCAGGAGCTGCTGCATCGCACCCTTTCCAGCAGCTGCCTGAAGCTGCTGGGAATGGGCATCGCTCTCACTTTAAACCCCCTGAGCTGCATCTGTCATCTAAATTTGCCTGCCTTAGCTGCTGCCCGTCGTTCCCGCTCTGCCACGGTGAAGAGCTCTTTAGTACCTTCTTTAGTATTTCCCTGCTGTGACAGTTCTTATAAGAAGTCATGAAGTCACCTCTCCATCTTCGTGATAAACTAAGCAGACCGAGCTCTCTAAAGCTGGCGGTTTCCCCATCCTTGGGGAGCTTTGTGGCTGTCTCTGTAACTACTCCGATTTCTCAATGTCCTCTCGAGGAGCGTGGGCACCAGACCTCCTGGCAGCATGCTTGTCCTCGGCTGCATCAGTGCTGTGTAGGGGATAAAGTGGTACCCTGCTCCTCTGTGGTGTGTCAAGGCTCTCCCTGACCTCACCATGGATCCCCATCGCTGCCCCTGCGACTGAAGAGCCCATCCCAGCACCAGTTTTAGACGCAGTTTGTATTTTATTCCACGATATTTCATGCACAGAGGAAGGTTGTGACAAGCTAGTAAGACATTGTCTATGATGCCATGAGCACGCTGGATGAGCCAGGCAGGCTCCTTCAGGAACCACACCATACCCTGCATGGCTCCCATCAGATCAGGAGCAACGTGCTGCTTTCAGACCCCAATAACCACGGAGCAAGGGGTGCTGCAGGAGGTGGTTGATGATGAGCTGAAGGATAAGAGAACCATAACATCAGTAATTAGGGCTGCAATGGAGATTAAATGCTGGGATTGCAGTGGAGGACAGTGAAGGTACCTGCTCGAGGATGGTGCGAACTGGTAGAATATGACTGACCCAAGTCTCAGCTCACACCCCAGTACCCATCCCAACTATGGTACTTCAGGGAGAGGAGAATGGCCAATAAAGGAAGCAATAACAGCAAAAGACTATAAAACCATAATGAAAAAAAATTAAAATACTGCCATTGTTATTGGGATAATTACAAACGCGGGGAAGGTGATGGTAACCGCACTAAATGATGAAGGCAAAGACGTGCTGCTGGTTGTGGGGCTGATGGAGCCACCGAGTTGTCTGGATGGAGACACAGATCTCAGAGTCATAATGGGAATAATTATGACTGTAATGGGGTGGTAATAAAGATAATGGAATTGTAATTGAGGAGGGGATGGCTGTAAAGGAGGAGGTGCAGATAACAGCCTTGTAAAGGAGATGATAAGAAAGATAATGGGTGGTAATGGAGTTGTTGTTAAAGGTAATGGAGTTATAATGAGGTGACGACTGCAGCAGGTAGAAGGGATGGTTGGTTTAACGAGGACTATGATGCACAGAGGACTATTTCTAATTTGTCATGACAGGCAGTGCTGGAGGTGACCATGAGGCTAATAATAACTGAAGGGGTCAATCGTTAAGACAAATGCAGCCACGCAACGAGCACAGCAGGACCGCAGTCCCTGGACGTGCAAGGTGGAGATGCTGTGCTGCCGCATGAGGTACAAGGCAGAGGAGGTTGTAAAAAGCAGCATGATGAATGACCTGGGCCAGTCCTGCGAGGTTTGCTTTAGGGCAGGGCTGCCCTTCAGGGTCTTGAACCCAGAAGACAGAATAAGCAAGGGCAGGGCTGCTCCTTGCAGGACTGGGATGGACACACAGGCAAGCATGTCAGCTTGCAGCAACATAGGCACTACCACAGGGAGACAATCCAGAAAGCAGTTGATGGCATCAGGCATCAAGGTTTTGGTTTTCAATCCTGTGCCATGCATCTGCTCTTCACCTTCCCCTGAAGCTCAGCACAAGGTCCCCAACCCTTCCTGCAGAGCAGGTCCCCCTCCCACGGCTCCTGGCCCCACACCACCAGCCAAGTCCTTGCCTGTCCACCACCGCTCCCCTAGCCACAAGCCCAGTTATCCTGTCAGAGGAGACAATTAGATTGGTTTTGCGTGACTTGTTCTCCACAAACCCATGTTGTTGTTACTTTCTAACCTAATTATCTGCCAGATTCTCACAAATTGGTTGCTTAATAACTACTTCTTGCATAGCTCCCTGTTTTGAAGCCTCTAGCTCCTGGAGTTGCCCAGCTGCAGCTCTCAATCTGCCCCAGGCTCCCATAGTTCTTGGAGAAATCCTGAATGCTTCCAAGATTGTGTTAGCTCTGGAAGTAGACCCAGGGGGGATTTTGGCATGCCCTGCCAACACAAGCACACCTGACTGATCTAAATACCCTGAAAGGTCTTCTCCTCCCTGTCTGAGTTGGGCTCTGGCCCGGTATAATCATCCTGTCCTAATTAGGGAAGGCTGAAGCAAAGTCCACAATGAATCCCTCAGGTTTGCTCCTCCACTGAAGCAACATGCTTGGGCTTTCTTCAGCTCTCCTTCTTGCGCATTTACAAAAGGTTTTTGTGCAGCCTTTGAACGGACAGCCCGTTGGAGCTTGTTCTACACCTTCGCATCTCCGACTTGTAGCTGCGTGGCCGCTGCTCTGTTGTCCCCATCACCAGGCCTCTGGCCTCCATTCTCCTTTTTTGCAACTCTTCTTTGGTTCTCAGGTCCATCAGGTCTCCGCACCACCTTCCCCTTGTTCTTCTGCATCAGGATGGGTTGTCGTACTGCCCTGAATGCAGTCACGGTAGGAAACTGCCAGCTTCCCTACACTCTTTATCCTTTGGATTATCTTCCTTAGAGATGTTACCTACTGGTTCCCTGAGATGTTTTGCAGCCCATTATCCTTACTTTGCTGTTCTCACTCCCTTTTGCTTGGCATTGTGGCCTCCGCTATTTTGTGACTTATTTCCTGAAATTACCTTCCACTTTTTTCAACCCGTTCTACTCTATTAGCCCAAATCAAGCCCAGAACAGCAGCTTCTCCAGTAGCTTTCGCCATCATCGGAAATGAGAAGCTGCACTAACACGCCCGGGGAACTGAAAGGCTCTGTCCTGCTATGTCGCTTTCCCAAGACGCGTCGGTGGAGTTTGAGATGTCGTGACCACCAGGTTGTACTGCGTGAAGGTGCCCAGGGGTTTGAAGAGTCCCTCGCATTCACCCACCTCGTCTTCTAACCCACATGAGGTCTGTCCTACCAGTTTCACCCCTTTTAAGTTACCCACAGTCAGGTAGGCTCTTCCCAGCCCCTTGCTAACCTTCAGGACAAGTGAACACTGCTCGATGCACTCCTTCATTCCCAGCTTGCTCTTCCCCAGCAAGCCACACTGGGTCCCATTTATCCCATCGAGTCCCTGTAATACTATTTAAGCCCTAGTCTGAGGGCTAAGGTACTACGTATTTAGTACCTAAGACATCTGCATCAGCCTTTTTATCTGCCATGCTCAGGCATGTGTGTACAGACACTCACCTTGCTATTTGCTTTCTCATCCCTTTTCTGATCTCATCACCTATTTTTTTTTCCTACCATTTGTTGGCATTTCTTCTGTTGACCTGTGGATACGTGGCACCTCCTCACTTTGACATCAAGCTGGCATGACCAGATGCCTTTCATTATTAAGGGGATCCCAACCTCCCAACAGCGAGGACCCCCCACATACACATCGAGTGCCTCTGGTTCTGTCAACCCCTGGCTCAATTGTGGATGAGGGTGGTTCTCAACTCCTCACCCACAAACCACCAAGATGGTGAGAGCCTGTCTCCACCAGCCTTTCCATCAGCCAATTCTTGGCTCATTTCACTCAGAGCTCCCCAAAAACCTTTGCGATTCTGCCCCTGCTTCCAGGAGACAGGGTTCGTTGGGTTTAAAGTACCATCTGCACATACCCAAGAAGGGTTCTTCAAATGCTCAAGCACCTGTGAAATAAATAGCAGAGCTAACAACAACAAAAAAATCTACATTAAGGGAAGCGTGGAAAAAAACTGGAAAAAAAATACAGGAGATTACACTGGCCTCAAAGAGCCTAGGGACATTTTTTATCACCAAAAGTCCATTTTCTGTCACAGGTGGGATTTTTTCTTCTTAATCACTTTCCCAACAGAAAACCATGAAGTCCAAATAACCTAATCCACCCAAGGACATAGCAATTGCAAGTCCTTTCTCTCCTGGCTGGTCACCAAGTCAACCTCTGGTAGATACAGTGCAGGGGAAAAAAAAAATACACTACAACAGGTCTCCCAAAGGGGAAACAGGGAATGAGGGTGAAGGATAGAAGGGGAAATCGGAAGAGAAACTTGTCCCGACTTCAGAATGAACTTGTACACAGAACCCTTAATGGCTAACCAGCCGTGGCTGCCCGGGGAAGTTGGTAGAAAAAGCTCCTGGTTTTGTCATCACCAGAGGCTCCAGCCCTGATAAACAATGAGTTGGAAAATTTGTGAGTACTGTCACGTAACAGAAAGCAAGGACAGCAGTGGAGCCTTGAAGAGAAACGGTAACAGTCAGCTTTCACATACCATTGCTTGGGAGGTTGGTACTGGGAAGATGTCCCTCATCTCCAGCACAGGGCTGGCCAGGAAGCTCAGGAGGAGTTCGCACGAGGATTTCACGGGCTCACGGTGTTTGCTGGTCATTTTGAAATGGAGCTGCTTACAGCTGCCTGGTGTAGGAGGAAAATCTGAAAAAAGCCAGAGTGGAGTTAAAAAAACAAAACACATAGAAAGGCACCAGCGACACAGAGCTGGAAAGGATCAATGCCTTGTCCACCAGCCTTAATGTAAAGTATTTAAGCTGCTTGGAACCTGCTTTCCTGCAGAGCTCTCTGCTCAGCTGGTCTTTAAGAGCTGCAAGGATATTGCCCACAGCGAGAAGTGCCTGGGGTGGAGGTCTCCCCCCAGGCCAGGCCCTGGGCATTTGTAGATGGGTGGCTGTGATTTCCTTCGGGGATGGCAAGATAGAGACAAAGAACAAAAGCAAAGGCTGAGAGATTAAAGAGAAAAAAAAAAAGGGGGGGCAGAAAAAAAAAGCAACTGTCTGCCAGTTCCTTTCCTAGTTAAGGGAAATCCCCGGAGCAAGGGCTGAGATCTTCTTTTGCTCCCTGCCATCCGCTTTTCACAAAGTTCCCAGTCTGGTGTCTTCAGAGCCTCAGGGCAGCAGCCAAAGCCCCTCCAGGCTCGATGGGAACCCAGGTGATTTTGTCCAGGGGGATAAATTTGAGTGCTGGGGTGTGGACCGCAGCAAGGCTTGGTGCTATGGGGCAAGGTGATGCGCTGGGACTGGAGGCACTGGGGTTTCTGCAGCTATGAGACCCAGCTCCTGTTACTGATGCCATTATCTGCACCCTCACACCTCACCACAGGACACGTCCTACCACCATCGAGGGGTTCATTAGCCTGGAGACTTGGTGGAAGGGTGGAAAACCAGTGATAGGCATATGGTGATTCCCCAGGGAGCTGGCTCCAGCCACAGCTGGCCATCCCAAGTTTGAACAGATCATACTATCATGGAAAGGCACAGCCAAAATCATAAAAATAACTTTAAAAAAAAATAAAATCAGCTTTTCTAGGCACTGTATCCTTGCTTTGATCATGCCCTGTGCTCAGCAAGCAGCCTCACCCCACGCAAGCCCACCCACCCCAGCGAGCCGAAGGGTAAAGCCCACACACACACCACAAGCCCTGTTGCAGCTCTCTGCCTGAGCTTGTCAGCATCTGGGCATCACCTCAGGATGCTTCTGAAACAGCTGAAGAAAGAAGAAAATAAAGAGAGAAGAAAATAGAGAGAGATAAAACCCCCACCACGCAAGGAAGGAAGTGGTGTTATTTTGGCTTTTGTGGATGCCCAAGTGTCAGCGTACACGGTTCAAGCTCCTCGAGAAACTGTAGCCTGTGGGAAAATCCTACAGGATGCAAAAGCATTGCAGCTGACGGAGTTACCCTGAAACCTGCAGGATTTAATATCTCAGGCTGCTCTTTCTAATAGCAGTTTTAACCGTCCAATGTGGTATTTTTATGGCAGGGAGAATTATTCTTGCCCTTTTGTAGAGCATGAGCCACAAAAAAACTGTAAGAAAGCCATTTTCTGTTAAGCTCTGTATTGCTTTCAAGGGGGCAAAAAAGCCAGGAAGCATCACTAAAGTCACATTTCCCCAAATTTAGAGTTTCTCTTTAAGTATTGCAAGGATTTGCGAGTTGGACTCTCCGCTTTTAGCATCCATGGTTTAGTTTGGAGTAAAATTCAGGTGTGTCACAGCCTAGGAGCAGGAGCTCATGGGTCTCACCAGGACCCAGCTTTGGGCTGGACCCAACTGTACAGGTTCCAGTCCAGAGTTTGCCAGACAAACTAACAAAATGGGTTTTCATGGCTATTGTTGTGGTGTCCAAGTAGTGAGACATCCTGACCAAGCATTTTATGAAGTGTCGTAAGCAGCATGCAAAAATCTATTGGCATTCACAGACGAGTTGGGAGTCAAGACATCTCTGGTGGGAACAGGTTGCGGCAAGCCCTGGTGCTCCTTTCCCCTCACCTTTACAGATGACTATGCCAAATCTAACAGTGATGATGCCACCTCCATGCCAATTCGTTAGTGTTGTAGAAATTAAAAGTGTGCTCTTTTTAACCCAGAGGAGGTACACTCCACCACTGTAGAGTTTCCATGATAGTATTGCTCGGTCTGTGTGTCCACAGATGCCTGTGTGTTCACTCCTCCCCTGGGGCATAAGTTTTCACTCCAAAATGTGGAAGTTTGATTTCTTGGGCTGCTCAGATATATGGGATCTGCTCAGGAGAGCTGGGGTAAAGTGCCTGGAGGAGGAGGGAGTCCTCTGACCCGAAGGAGGAGACCTACCTGCAGAGATGGGGCTGACTCATCCAGGTCCTGCAGCATCACAGGTCCACTCACGGGGGGTTGGTGTGGTGGCAAACACTTGGCTATTGGGTTTGGTATCTCTTGCTTGGAGCTGCTCAGCAGGATTAAGTTGAGCAGCCACCCCGGCCAGTCACTCACACTTAGGAACATAACATAGATGTTGCAGTGAGGCCCCAGGGACCTGGCACCCTTCCCCACCAGCACCATGACCAGCCTGCAGCACCAAGCAGTGCCTCCAGGGACATGGGGCTGCTCTGCCAGCACTCTGCCTGCAGCCAGCATGAAGACAGCACAGGAACTGGTTTTGGTGCAGTCTAGGCATCCTTGCTGCCCTTGGCCACCTCTGCCTTCAGGGAATGTGATTTTTCCCGGCTGGTACAGTGCAAAGCAGCAGTGAGGTGCAGAGGCTGCAGAACACACATCACTGCCGGGATGTACCCTGCCTGCAGCTGGAGGATGAGGTTGCCTTCCCCAAACACTGCTTTGGAGCCTAGGACCATGACATCATCTCCCATGGCAGACTGAAACACCCAGACAGTGCAGCCTTGGATTCACGAGCTGTTTCAACCTGGGCAGCAGCCCAGTCTGAGTCAGTCTTTGGGCAAGTAGCAGCAGCTCTGACATTGCACCATCAGGGTTAGATCTAAAAATAAAATTACAAAAAAAAATTCTCAGCCCCAACCCTGTCCCAGTGGCCCCCAGAGGACACTGGGACTGAGGGGAGAGGAGATGGCAGAGTCCAGGAGGTTGGAAGCGCAGCTCTGGATTGAACACACTGGGAATGCAGCAACATCAGCTGCCTCCCACAGCAGGCAGGGAGCTCCCCATGATGCCATCTCCCTCCCTCATTCGTAGGGAAGAAAAAAATTCAAGCAAAGGAAGCGCCCGAAAGGCTACGCTGAGTCCCAAGTAGTGGGTGCATCGGGCTGCGACCACCACGCTATGAATCCTCACCCACCTCCCTTGGCTTTCACATTGTTGCTGCCTCCCTCACGGGCTTGGCCACACTCTCTGGAGCAGTAATTCTGGGCAATTTCTCCTCCCCTGGCAAGCTCAGCTCACGGGCAGCAGCTGGCTCTCTGCAAAGTTTGCTCTGCTTTCTCATCATCATGCTAGTCAGGTTTGGCAACCTGACACCGAGACCCACCACAACCCCAACTTTGCAGCAGTTTCTCCTCCCTCCCCTCATACAGCATCAGGTTATTTGGAAAACGAGTTATCCTGGAACACAGCTTGAGAGATTTCCTTAAAAATAAATATTCAGGCTTCAGAGCCATTTTCCAACTACAACCATGGGAAGTTAACTTCACACAGGTTTGCAGGCTGCTTTGATATGCCCCAGTTTGCCATCACCAACCAAGGCGTTACTCTGGCAGCCAGATCCGGACCGAAGCCAGGAGCTGGACCAGCGCCCATAAGATGCTCCACTGCCCTCGACAGAGCTCACAGACCTGCTGCTCACGAGCAGATTTGCTCCTTCGATGTCTTACCTTGTCCCTGGTCCCATTTTTCCACGGATTTTGCAATACGAGATGGTCCCTTCCATCAGCCATGGTACTGCCTCCCAGCCCTGGTAAGCAGGAACTTCCACAACCAATATACTTTTATGGGTATTTAAGATTTGATTTAAGATCCTGCTGTCACAGCAAATGGAAAAAAATACTTTTCGGCATGCCAAGGAAGGCTGACATGAAATGCAAGCAAGTCTCCATCACTTACCCCC
>Ga0065711_1043772_pt1 | contig 14523 bp, 13 predicted proteins | sample Hoacrofraction12_FD_59098 | JGI IMG/M metagenome (GOLD analysis project Ga0065711, IMG submission 59098) | Hoatzin crop microbial communities from Cojedes, Venezuela - Epithelial fraction 12 v2 (version 2) | ecosystem: Host-associated > Birds > Digestive system > Esophagus > Crop | place...
GGGGGGGGGGCAAACTACCTTTCTGGAGGGGGTTAATACCACATTTTTTATATTTTTATATATTTTACATATTAAAAAAATATATATTTATGTTTTATAATTTATATTTGCCTGCTCTGGGTGACCCTGCTTCAGCAGGGGGGTTGGACTACATGACCCACAAAGGTCCCTTCCAGCCCCGAACATTATGTGATATAAATATATATTTTTATAAATAGTATATATTATATAATATAATGTATTTTATACATTTTTATATATATTTTATATTTTTATATATCTGTTTTCAGATTTTTCCACCACCCCCCAAGCTGGACTTGAGGCTTTGAGCATCCCTGAGCATCGCCCCGGGCCGCACACCCACGCCCAGTGAGCCCACGACCTGCGACTCCGTAACAGCATCGCAGAGCCACAGGCCCAGTGACATGGCGACGGCAGCCACTGTGAAGCCCCAGGCAGGGTCTGCACCCAGATCCAGAGGGGGGTAAAAACAAGGGGGGTGGGGGCAGAAATGGCGTTTCCAGTCGGCACAGATGGCAGCGCCAGGAGCAAACTGTGAAGGAGAATTTAGCACAAGAGCAGCATCAGGAGAGCTCTGGACCTTGCAGCTCGGCCGCATCAGAGCACAGGCAGTGTCCCCTCTCCGGTCCCCCATCTGGCATGGGAACAGCGTGACTCAACGGGTGACTCACCCGCCTCAAACGAAGCCAGTGATGAAGCACTCCATTCAATCAAGATTTAGATTAACCCAGGCTCCTCAAAAACCCATCCAACGAGAGGCACCGGCACAGGGCTCGGGACCCCGTCACATCCCCGGGTGGCCCTGGCATGGTGCCGCCAGCAACCGGGCGCATCTGAGTCACGGCCGGCGCTGGCTCGGGCTCACCTGCCCAAACACTCGGGCACGTCATTCCCCACCGCTCCTGTTGCCAAAACTGTGGCTCGGCCGCTCCCAAGAGACGGGAGGAAAACCCGGCTGGGTGCAGAGGATGGGTGCAGGGGGCCCCAGCCGGCCCCGCTCCCACCACCCAGCCCCTTCGCTCCCCCTCTTCACCCACCCTGGGGGGACAGCAAGGCAGCCCGTGGAGCCATCTCCCATACCCCCATACTGGCGGATGGGACGTGCAGGCAGAGAGCTGCCGGGGTGCTCGGAGGAGACTCGCGGAGGGGAGGGAGAGACCCGGAGCCAAACCCAGCACCACCTCGCATCAAGCCGCGCTAATCGGTGCGCTCGAGCAGCACAGGAATTTTATCACCTTAAGACAACTCCAGGCAGGTTCCTCCTCGTTAGCCTCACTGTTTATCAAAACACTCAGGCAGGCCAGCTGTGCCTGGCCGGCAACGCACAGGCAAGTCCGCTCTCCTCTGGTACATGGGGGGCTCCGGGCGATCAGTTTTTGTCCATCCCAGATGAAACACAGCTGTGCCGCAGCTAAAGCTGCTCTCTCAGCTTCTCGGTCAAGCAGAACATTGCCACATTTTCCCAAGCTCTACAATTTCCAGGCTAGCGGCCACCGCAGATCGATAAGCACCAGATGCCCAACACAAAGAATCAGTGCCAAGCTGGACATTTATAGTTGGCAGCAACCAGAGAGGAAAAAACAAACAAACAAACATTTAGAGCCAAGAGCAGAGTTTTGGGAGCCAGGCAGCCGAGGCCCCAAGCTGCAGAGCCCACAGCATCTCCCTGCTGCAGCAGCACGGGTCAGGTAATGTGCTGCTTGCAATGCGGCACCGGGCTCTTCCCAGCAGCAGGGACAGAAGTCATGGTCACTGCAGCTTGGTGTGTAATTGTTTAACAGCCTGGAGAAACACCAGGAGGTCCCTCCAGGGAACATCTTGCTGTTCCTGCCGCAGCTCAGTGCGTCGCGTCCTCAGGATGGTTGCCCAAGGGCTGGCTCCAGCCGCTGAGGATTGGGGCCAGGGTACTCGAATGGTCCCGCTCTCCAAAGCGAGACCCACAGGTCTTCTCCAGTGTGTCTCCCCGGCTCTTCCTTCACAGATGTTTTTGCCACAGCTGCTACCTTAGCAAGAGGGAGATGGGGCCTTGTTACCAAGTTGGATTACAGGGGGATTAACGATGATAAGACTCTGATACCGTGGCTGTTCAGCAGCCCACTGCCACAAGGTCAGACATAAAAAGCCAGAATATCACCACTGACTTTATGATAACCTAACATACCTGGTTCTCTGCCAAGAAGAAACATGAGCATCTCAACAGCTAAGATGGCCTCAAGTTGCATCTTGGGAGGCTTAGATTGGATACTATGAAAATTTTCTTTCCTGAAAGAGTGGTCAGGCACTGGACCAGGCTGCCCAGGGCAGCGGTGGAATCACCATCCCTGGAAGAGTTCAAAAAACATGGGGATGTGGCACTTGGGGACATGGTTTAGCAGGCATGATGATGTTGGGTGGACGGTTGGACTTGATCTCAGAGGTTTCTTCCAACCTTAATGATTCTGTGATTCTATGGATAGGCCAGAGCACCTCCAGAATCTTCTGACCTGCTAAGTGAGGTTTTCCAAGAGCAGCCCGTGGATGCACTGTAGGGAGGAGAAAAGGTCTGCAAGCCAGTGTGTTTGCACACAAAACCCTGCCCCTCTCCAAAGCCCTGACAGAGCCAGCCTGGGTGCTCCCACACAACGCTGCACACACAGGCTTGCTGTCCACACAGCAGGGAGATCTGAGCTCAAGCAAAGCCACGGACCTCACCCAAACAGATATCAGCACAGGAGGAACCTCAAGATGCAGAGTCCCTCTCGCTGATCCAAGGTTAGAGCAGAACCCTCCGCCTCTGCTCCATCCTGCAAGGAGTGGCTTTCTCTATATGTGCTTGAACAACAAACCACAAAAACCGTTTTCAAAACACAGTTTCTTCTGAAAACAAAGCATTCCTCACAGCTAGAGCACGGAGAACCCCAGCACGAGGACTCCCTCCAGCTAAAACCCGCCGAGAGCCCAGTGCGCACCAGCTCCCAGGTGCCAGATGCCGGCAGGTCCTCCCCTTGGCTCTCGCTCTCGCCTGCTGTTCGGAAGAGCCCGGGGAGGAAGAGGATTTGTTAGCTCCCGTCGGGCAGTTCCCGTCCAACAGGTTTGCTCTCCTGTCCCACATTGTTACTGTTCCCATGCAACCCCCGTAGGCATACTGGGGCACGTCCGGAAACGATTACCATCAGCTACAATAATGTTCGAGCAGCTCCAGAGCCCAGCCAACGCAGAAAAACACCCTCTTCCTTCACTTTATGAATGAGTAAACCCTTATGCTTTCTATAAATGTCAAGATAAATTACCTGTGGGCATTCCCCTCTCCGCACAAACAACCGCTTTACTGCTGCCGCTTTTTAATAGAGACATCAACCCGAATTACTTTCTTTTCCTGCGGAGGTGGGGGGGATATCAGATGGGGGCAATGGTCATGCCCAGAGCTCCAAAGGTTTAACCTTCCCCACCCCACCTGCAAGCCTGCTGAAGGCCAGAAGCTGACAGAGCTCCCTTGTTGGGGTCACCGGCAGCAGCACCCAGGGCCTTCAGCTTCAGCAGTGCCTTGCAGGAGGAAGAAGGGCAGCCCAGAGAGCAGCAGAAGCCAAGTTCTCCCAGGGGAGCACAGCCAGTGGCTTCACTGCTCCATGGCTCTGCTCCCAAGTGGAGCACTCCTCTTCAGGTGGCTGCAGGAGGACAACCAAGGCACCACGACCACGGGCAAGGCCTCAGGAGGGGCTCAGCAGACCCTGTTTGGCCTATGGCACACGTCACTGCAGACGGGAGCGCAGATGCAGAGCCACAACTTGCAGGTGTCCCTCCACACCAGCCTCTCCTAGGTCTGCCATCATACCGGCCACCACCAAGACTGGAGGGGGAATCACAGGTTTAAAACTTTGGGAAAAGCCTTAGAGCCATGACCTCCTTCCCCACTGCAGGAACCAGGCTGCTCAGTGTCCCATCAGAAGCCACCATGTCCCAGCAAAGAACCACCAAGCTGCAGGGGACAGGCTGCGTGCCCCACAACAACCCACAGGCAGCTGAAGAGATGCTGCGTTCCCATGATGGGTCACAGAATCACAGAATGGTTGGGGTTGGAAGGGACCTCTGTGGGTCACACAGTCCAACATCCTGCCGAAGCAGGGTCACCCAAAGCAGGCTGCACAGGACTGCGTCCAGGCGGGTCTGGAATATCTCCAGAGAAGGAGACTCCACAACAGGTCGTTCCCTGCTGCTGCTTTCCTTCCCCTGGAGCTCACGTCTGCTTTGCAAAACACACTTGGAAGAGAAGCAGCTCCCTTCCCCAACTGTGATTCACCTCCTTTCAGCATTGATAAGGCATGTCTAAAAATATACAGAGATAACGATCTCCGAGACACAGGTGTTGGCCCTTCTGGCACAGCAAAAGAAGAACAGGAAAATAACCAAACGTCATGCTCAGTAATGTGAATCTGTATTGTTGTTTTAGGACCTGGGTATGGAAAGAAAGTCCCAGACGCACCAGTGGTCTCTGCCTGGGGACTGCCTGCAGCGGGCAGCTCGTAGCCAACGGGACAGTACGGAGCTGGCCGAGCGCATCTCAAAGCCCTGCATCGCTTGGAGCTGGGCGTGAGGAAGAGTCGGGACACATTCCTGCGAGGCCACAGCTAGAAATCCCCTGGGGCTCATGGCATCAGTCCCCGTCACACCAGTCCACCCGTGCCATGTTAGTGGCGACACTGATTTTGCTGGGACAGACGCCCTGGGAGGGCAGCGGGGCAGAGCCAGGCTGCCTGGCGGCTTTGCAAGCTGCCAGGCAGCCCAGCTTTGCCCCACAGAGCTGAAACACCAAGAACATCTCCTCACCAGGGTACCCGGGGTTTGCATCTGCATCTGCAGCGGGATCCCCACAGACATGATCCCGACTGGGGGGGAAGGGGCCTGGGAAGAAAAACACCCAACCAACAAACCCCCTTCCAACTCCGTGGGCTTCCTTCAGGCCCCGACTTGTCAAGCAGGCTTGCTTTGGTCCTGCAGCTTATCCAAACATCTTCATCTCTTTCATACATTCAATCCCTCCTTATCAGCCATCAGGAGGAAACGCAGGAGCTTTAGCGACTGAAGTGTGGGGAAGAGCCCAGCGCCGATTAACCCCCTTACTCCCCGGGGGTCACGCACAGTTCAGTCACTGTGGATTCACATGTTCCCAATCACGTACTTGGGAGTCAGGCTGCAGGTGGGAGTTTTCTTTGCCTTAAGGAGAGCGCAGGGGTAGGGAGGGGAGGGTCTGCAAATATTAATTTCAGAACTGCCTGTTCCCATGACTAATAGAAGGTTGTCGAAAACCAGCAGCTCTTCTTAGCCACGGGAACAAAGAGCCACCTCAACTTTCGGATTTGTTTCTGAAAAGTGACCTTTCTGTAGGGACAGGCTGCCAGGACTGTTATTTTCTGGGTGACTGGAACACACCCCAAAGGGCCAGTGTTTGAAGGCAAACCAAAATCTCCACGAGACCACCTTTAAAAAGAAGCTGCATCATTTTTATATGCCCATTATATACATATTAAAGCACGTGGAGTTGGAGAACTTCCTGGGGAAGCCGTGTTTGCTCCTGCAGCCGAAGGAGCACCCATCGGGCACCAGCAGCGACGTTATTTGCCAAGGGTGCAGTTCAGTAGGAAGCTCCCAACGGTTTCAATTTCCTACCTCCGAGCCAACGTTCGCTCTCTGCTGCGCAGAAAACCGCCACGGGATTTGTGTCATTCACCACTCGAGGTTTCAGAGTGCAAACCTCAGTTCGTATCCCGGGCAATGGTTTGTGTTTAGGCTGTTCTCAACATGGGGCAACACGCAGACGCCTGCTGAACAGACCCAGGCAGGGAGGAAGGCTCTTCCAATGGGGAAAAAAAAAAAATGCTAGTTTTCGCTAAGACCGCCTGGCACTGCAGCCAGCCCCCTCCTACCATGGCTCACGGGGACAAGGCACAGCAAACAGTCCGTATTTAACAACGCATTAACAGGCGGCCGCACTGGCGTGTGGGGAAGCACATTTCCCACACCCAGCCGTCCTGGCAGGGCTCACTCCAACACGCAGCTTTCCAGGATGCGGCCGGAGAGACGGCACAGCTTGCCCAAGGTCAAACAGGAACCCCAGGGCAGTGGCAGCCTCGATGCTGGTGTTTTCTCTGTCACAGCACCCAGCCGCAGGACCTCCCTCGGGCAACTTTGCCCCACGCAGCAGCTGCTCATATTTGCACATCCCCAGCATCAGCCACTGGCAAAATCCCTGCTGCAGATCTGGGGCCACGTGGCTTCATGGAGTGTGGTGGGACCTTTCCCACCGCCCCATTACCACGGTGGCCATCGCACGTCCCACCACGCTGATCCTGGATGCGGAGATGAAGTGTTTTCCCACCAGCACCTGCATCCTTCTCCAAAACCCTCACCTGCCCACATACCCACCATCCTCCTCCTCACAGTCACTTATGGCTGCTAGACTTGATCTACCCCGAGCTTATAGGGGGGCAGGGACATCACAGCAGAGTTTCTGCTCTCTGAATTAACTAGGTGCTTCTCTCTTTCCCAGAAACTGTTGATCTCCCACTTCCTCCACCCTTGGCACTTGGAAGTTCACTTTTCCATACTGATGCACAGAGGAGGAAGAGGCAGGTTTTTCCCAAAAGTGTTCCAGTCAGCCCAAGATACTGAAGAGGCCGACATTCCCTCCAAAAACAGAGTGGAAATCGTCCTGCTGGGAGCAGAGCCCTGGCAGCACAACCCCGCAAGGTGCTCCCCAGCCGAGCTCCCTGCAGCTGGGATGGAGCTCTTTGCAACGGGACCATGGTGGGAGGAAGGAGGAGGAGGGAGCCCACAGCAACAGCCATAAAAAGAACACAGACTGACTTAGTGTTAGTTTAGAGCTTCCCCACATGCATCTGCCCATCTCAGGCATGGCAGGGAAAGGCTGTTTTGAGGATTTTCCCTCGCTGCTCCTCGGTTTTCAGATGGTCCACCAGAATTGCCACTGAGCTCAAAGCCGTGTTTTCCACTCCAGAACCTCTGGACTGAAGTAGACAACAATCAACAGCCAAAAAGCTAACGCAGCATGTCCCCAAATGCAAATGTTGACTGCCCAGGAGGAGCAGAGGCATCCCACAGCCCGTCTGCGCAGGCAGGAGGAGCCGCTAGGCCTCAGCAAACGCTCTCCAGTTCAACCCAAGGACCTGCCAGCAGGAACCTTCAGAAAAAACAGCTGTGAAGGGATTACCCAAGGGCATCTTCCTTGGGCACATCAACTCAACAGCAAGGTCTGAGCAAGGAGGAGCTGAGCCCCCTCTGCCAGGGCTGGCCAGGCTGGTTAGTAAACCCAGCGCTGGGTGGAAACACAGCTGGGAGAATAATTAAGCAGCAGGCTGCAGATGAAACCAGCCTGCTCATTTCTACAAACAGCTCTCTCGTAGACTATGGAAAGATTTCTTTGGGGAACAGGGAGCAAACACATCACCTGAGGCACCTCAAACTGAACGGAAGAAGGATACCTCGGAGAACAGCAGAGTTAGGCTGGATTAGATGGCCAGATAGGTCTTTTCCCAGATTTAATCTTCTTAATTCATTGTCATTCCCACAATAACACTCTGTTTTTAATTAAGTAAACCACAATATCATTTCAAGGAGACGCAGGAACAAAGGGCTGGCTTGCTCTCAGCAGAGCTGACATGCCCTTTCCAGCTCCCAGTTGGATGGTGATGCTGGGGATGGGAATCACTGAAAACCTGGCAGGTGGCTTTTCCAAAGGGGCTTTTCCTCATTGCCCGCACACACAGCCTGCAAGCTGCTCTGCATCAGCCTTGGGAAGCTGAGAGCAAGCCATTCGATGGGGGCCATTAGCACCACCTCACGTTACTGAAGTGAGCTCCAAGACACAATGCCAGGCACAGAGGACAACACGCACACGACAAGAGGGTCACTAGATTATGCTGACCCACAGCATCCCTAAATCCCTGAGATGAGCAACCCAAGAGCGCTGCAGGCAGATACCACCCTTCCCCTTTCCACCCTGCTCCTATCTGACAGCAGTGGGGAAGAACTGCACATACTGGTTCTTCCTTGTCCGCCTGGGGCTCCCCTTTGCCAGCTGATTCCTGGGGGGGGGGTGGGCCCCCCCCCGTATCATGCCTTGAAAACTCCTGTAACTGGAGGCACTTCAGTAAATTTTGCTAATAAAGCTTCATACCAGTTTTTACAAGGTAAGAGCCTGAAAAACAGCTACAGCTCTCTGCTGGGTGGCCCTAGCAGCAGTATTAGTAGTAGAAGGGAGGTGAAAAATGCCACATCCCTGCTCAAGCTGTCGTGGAAAAGCAGGAGAAAAAAAAACATAACTAAGCATCATTCAGCCTACCATGAGCTAACACAGACTTCATTATCAAAAGCCCATGAGATGCACAGGGGCTTGGAGCAATGAGGTCTTCTGATTCACAGCTCCAGCAAGAAGTTCTCGCTACAGAAATTGCTCTACTACGCATATTTTTCCTGTGCCTACATGTCTTTTGATCAGCAATTCAAGGTATCCTGTATAATTGACAGCTCAGAGGAGAAGTGATCTTCAGGACTACTCACAAACTGCAAAGAGTGTTGCTGGGAAGCCAAAAGCCAAAGCCTACATTAAACATTAATGCAAAGTCTAGTCAGTGCTGTGCACATCACAGCCATGTCATCGCCTTGGCTGCCCCGTATCCATTGCATCGCCCAGGCTCCTTTCCCAAGGAAAGGGTTTTTACTGGTGGGGAAAACCCTGAGCAGCAGCCTACTCAAGGCAGGAGGAGCCAGCTCCCACAGCCACGTACATACTCATCCCCTTGTGCTCAGTCTGCCATGGCCTGTCCAGCCTGGTGCGAGCACCCCCTTTGCTTTCCCTACAGAGGGGGAAAGCCCACTGACAGTCAGTGGTGTCACTGACAGCCGAGTCAGTGGTACGTATGGTTTTACTATAGACTATACACTTCAGGCACTGCTCAGCAGAACCAGCTGATGGTTTTCTCATTGCTATGCTCTATGGGAAGAGGGGACAGGGGATGTGAAGACCAAACTGTACTATTTTAGCAAGTATCCGTGTGCTGCCCCAACGCTTCCCTGCCTGCATGACCCAGCACAAATCCAATCAGCTCTCCCAAAAGACAGGAGGCAACGGCTGCCTTCTCTCTAAAGGCCAGACCACAAGTAGAAATAGAAGAAAGAGGGGCTGAAGGGAATGAGAGAAAAATCTTTACTTGATGATGCACCTTCCTGAATGGTTTGCGTTAAAAGCAACACTCCCATCAAACTGGTGAGCTCTGCACCACGTTTAAGGGTCTTTTCAGGTTGGTTGTTTTTAAAAATCCCTCTTGCTTAATTGAATGATTGCAAAAAAAGTAAACAATTAGCTGCAGAACTACAAGGAAGGCATCTGCAGGTCTAAGAGATGCTCCCTGGGCAACCAGGTTGGCAGCCACCGAGAGCATCAGCACCAAGACAGCAACGAAGGAAACTGAGCAGCCCCCCAGGCTCCCCCGCCAGCCAGCAGCGACGGCGGAACTGTGCAGCCCAGCCTCGGGGCTCAGCAGCATCTGCACCTCATCCACCCACCACAGCAACAGTCAGAGGGACAGCAAGAAGCACCCATGCCCCCGCACCCTCGGAAGAGCAGCAGCTTTCCCCAAAGAGCCAGCCAGCCTTGCGCTTCTCACCCCAAACCCCTGCCTCCATCCTATCAGAGGAGCATCAAGCCTTCAAAATCCCCATTTTTCTTTAAAAAGGAGGGGAGCAGGGGAAAGTCCAGAAACATTTCTTCATTCTTCAGGAATGATTAATTATCTGCCTTGGCAGAGTGTAAAATACCTCACTAGGGCTGTAGGCTGGGCTGAGTTATTGAGTGAGAGCGCTCTGAAAGCTCCCCCCGCCTCCAGATCACACAGCGAGGACTGCGAGCAGGAATTAAAGCGCACACCACCGAAAGGTACGAGGCACAACACCCCTTTTGTGGGGAAAAGGTGCTGGGGAGTCGCACTGTAATGAAGGGCCAGTCTCTGAAAATAAAAGCAGTCCTTAATAATCCACAATTAAAGCAGATGGTGGCTGTGTCAGCAGAAAGCACCTTGCTTGAAACTGCTAGGACCCATGTAAGTCTCTGCAGGCTCCGGCACGGAGCAGCTCTCCAGACCCAACCCGCACCCCAGGGATGCTCCAGCACCAGCGACCGTCCCACAAGAGGGGAGGACGCTTCCCACCCCTGGCACTCGAGGGGAGGGGTGGGACAAAGGTGCTACCCCTCAGGAGGACGTTATAAGGAGCATTTTTAAAGGCAGAAATGCCAAACCTTGGTGGTTGGCATTGGGTCACGGCACTTGCTCTGCTGCAGTGCTTTCCAAGCAAGACGTGGCTCAACTCATTCAAAGACGACAAGAAAGCTGGTCTCTCACTTTTCCTTCCCTGCAATCACTCGCCGGGGCCCTGGCAGCGCTGCCCACTGCCCTCACCCAGCACTGCTCAGACCACCGCCGCGCGACACGCACAAATAGGCGGGTATTGAACTTTTTCCTTCTGCAGAAAGGCTCCCAGACCTCCTGACCGCACAGAAAACAAAGCGGCTCAAATGTAAGCTGGAAACCCAGAAGTTAAACAAAAAGAACCTCAAAATACATTATTGGGTTATTTGGGTTTTTACTTTAAATCCTCTTGGTTTGGAGTGCCCGGTCTGTGATTTGCACATACCCGAGCTTGGCAGCAGTCCCTCGGCCACACCAGGAGAGACCTCGCAAGTACACAGTGACGCAGCTGAAGGGTTGCCCAGAAAACCCCTCCCCATCTCATGCTCCAGCCTGTCCCCAAACAGGGACAGGCCAGCATGGGAAGTCACAACCAGCACAAGGAGAGCCCCGAGGCAGAGGTTCAGAGCAAAGCCACGCGCTGCCAGGGAACTGGGCTGCGAGAGACAGAGAGCTCTCAGGAGAGGAGGAGGAAGGGGGTTTCTCCAGCAGGATCCAGCAGGCATAGGAGAGATGCTTCATCGGTGAACAGCATGGAAAGCGAAGGCAGCTGCAGGGCAGGCACGGCCATCGGCTCATGCAAACCATGCCCAGCCCTGCTCCATCCTGCATGTCCAACCCTGGACTTACTTCCAGTACAAAGTGGTCCGGAGCAACCCTGCAGCAGAGGTCTGCGGTGGTCTTTGCGATTTGCTGCGTTTCTTCCCAAGCGCGTCCCGGCCGGCGAACAGCCAGGGCAGCATCTCAGCCTCCTCCAGCAGCTCCGAATCCTCCAAGAAGGCTCCTGCAACGCTCGGCTCTCGGGAGCCAAGGCAGGAGGCCACCACGTCGGCTTCCTGCCAGTCAGCCCTGACCCAACACTGTCCCCCGCAGCAGTGATGCTCTCCCCAGAGGTGCAAAAGTCTTCGATAAAGCCAGGATCCCTTAGCTCCTCAAAAGAGAAGAGCAAGCAGCAGGGGATTTTGAGCTTGGTTTTGATTTTTTTTTCTTTTTTCCAGACCTAACTTGCTGAGGCAAGCTTCTTTTCCAATCCGTATGGAAAATAGCTGTTCCAGTCCCAAGGAAATAAGCCTTTAAGGAGCAAAAAGAGCCAGGCAAAAGCAGGTTAGAGGTGTCCCGCGCGTTCCCGGGACAGAACCAGCGACACCGCTCTGTGCTGCACACCTGAGCCACTCCGGGAAAGGAGAGGGGCAAAGTGTCCTAAACCGAGTGATTTCCAGAAAAAAGTGCCTTGGTAGCAAAACACACCAGCGCCCAAACGAGCAGCAGCCGGTGAAGAATGCGCTGGCCCTGCCAGCACCACACGGGCCAAGCGGGGATGGGGCTCCAGAGCTGTCGAGCCATCACCTTTCACCGGATCCTTCTGCGGGATTTACAGTCTGCTCCCACGCGCTCCTGCCTTTATCCAGAATCTTCTCTGCCAGCCTCCGCAGGGTCTGGCCTCAGCCTCTCCTCCACCCCCGACTGGGTGTCTTCTCCCCCTTGCCAAAGCCTCAGACGGGTGGGAGGTGACATTTTCACTGAGGAGGTGACATTTCCACCGGGGACCCATGGTTCCCATCCTCCCCGCAGCCCCAGGAGCTGCAGAGCAGTAGGCTCCTGGAAGGGAGTAGGTGTGGGAACACCAGGGGAGGACCATTAACCCCTGATGTTCTGAAAGGCACCAGTGCCACCGAGAAGCACGTCCTTGTGCGCTGGCAGGAGGGGAAGCTCTATTTGGGCAGACAGAGGCTGAAATTCATCAGCTGGACAGCCAGCAGGTCATCCCAAGGCACTGATAAGAAGGCTGCAATTAATGACTGCGCCCTTGGGATCTTTATTCTCTCTGCCAGACCAGAACATCCTACTCCACATGGAACGCCGGGACCCCACACCCTGTACATTGCCATGGGCAGCCTGCAGACCACGCCAGGTGAACCTGAGGCATGTCTCTCCCTCCCCAAAGCTGCTGTGTAGGGGTAACTGCTGCTCTCCCAACTACCTATGCCTTCAGCTTTATCTAAAACTTGTCCCCTTTTGCCACCAAAACAGCTTTAAGCACTCAAAAACATCTACAGTCACACAGGAGAGGAAAAGAAGACCTGAAGCCAAGGCAGGTCTCCACACAGCTCTCCAGCTGATGCGAGCCTTCCCTTGGTTACCATCTAGAAGGTAACATCTCCCAGGCAGGTGCCAGTGTGTGGGACGGTTTCTTCCCTGAAGCAATGACCTTCCTCAGTTGTGAGAGGACATTCGTGAAGGAGGAAGCTGAGCGACAGTTGCGCTGAAAGCCCAAGGCGATCTGCTAAGCTTCAGGACAAAGAATCCCAAAGGGCATGTTTGCAAAGAGCGGCTTTGCAGCCAGAGATGCACCAGAGCACACTGTCCAAGCCACCACAGCAGGGAGCATGAGCACCCTGAGAGGTCCTCTCCTCCACAGGCACAGAGCAAGCTGCAGGAGCCAGGACCCACGTATGCATCAACTTTTTAGGATGTTTGATGCTTTTTCCACCCCCCCTCCTGGATCATTTGTGAGAAGCAGCTCTTTCATTTGGACTCAATAACGTGTAATCACCTCCACACTGTGCATTTGCTTCTGACCAACCCAGAGCTCTCCCACGTCCCCAGGACACCCACAGAGAAGGACACAAGACCAGTCACTGCCAACCAAACCATCTCTCTGCCTGGATCCCAACATCTCCAGAACAAGCAAGAGAAAACGGAGTGCTCCCAAGGAGATTTCTGCAGGGAAAGGCTGAGGACCCCATCCATCCCCAGGACCCAGCACCCCAGGTGGGCAGCCAGGGTCGCCCCAAGCTGCTGCCGGACACCGGGGCCGCCCGTGCCTGGCACTACCCTAAGCCCATCCTGTGCGGCAAGCGCCCACGCCGGCGGCAGCCGCTGCACCACCTCCCCTTTCCAAATCAGATTAAACCCACCGAGCCGCTGGGGCCATGCAGGTTGTGTCACTGTAATTAAATCAGATTTACCCCCTCCCTTCACCCTCTCCGCTTTCCCAAAAGGAATTCTAATGACTGTGCAAAGGCTGGGCAGGGGGAAGGGCTGCTAGCATCGCACCAGCCTGCTGAAGGGAGAGAAATCAGGAAATGCAATGCTTAATTCTCCACTCCTAATAATCCTCCGCGGGAGCTGAGAACACCCAGCTAGGCCCAGGACTCACGGCACCGTTCACCCACCAGCACAGGCAGCCACAGCCATGGCCAAGCTGGGGTTTCACGCTGGGCTTGGTGCCAGCAGAGCCTGGAGCATCAGCGGGTTTGCTTTGGGCTATGGGGCAACGTGGACTGGTGAAGGAGGGCTGTAAAGCGAAAGCGGGGGGTCCTGCTTCACATGCACCATCTGCTCACTCCAGCAGCATCCCCAGCCCTGCACGGCTCTGCAGCCCAGCGGCACACGGCACTCCTCAACCTTCCGTGGCCAATTCACACCCCGCTCAAATTGCTCGAGACCAAAGGCAATTATGGGTTTGGTTTTGTTGTTTTCTGATGGTGGGTTAGATGGATCACGTTCCAGAAACCACCGGCGCTGCTTTTCCAAAGCAAACGTTGGTACAGGGCAGGAGAGCTGGAACGGCAGCTCTGGCTCGTGAGGACACATGCGCTCCTGGCAAAGGAGCTGCTTCCCAAGCACAGCCCAGAACACCCCCACGCACAGAGGGACCTCGCTTTGTTGCTTCTGTGGGAACAGAGGCTCTGAGCCAGGGTTTCTGCCGCCATCATCAGATGACCATAACGATGGTGGGTTTCTTTTTCTTTCCTGGGATGAGAAACAAAGCCAGGAGTCCTCCAGGACCTCAAGGAGCCAAGATCCTGCTGCCTGATTGGGAAGTTCTCCTTCCCCTCTATTCTGCCCTGGTGAGGCCTCATCTGGAGTACTGCATCCAGTTCTGGGCTCCCCAGTTCAAGAAAGATGAGGAGCTACTGGAGAGACTCCAACGCAGGGCTACGAGGATGAGGAGGGGACTGGAGCATCTCTCCTATGAGGAAAGGCTGAGGGAGCTGGGCTTGTTCAGCCTGGAGAAGAGAAGGCTGAGAGGGGACCTTAG
>Ga0065711_1007610_pt1 | contig 14522 bp, 10 predicted proteins | sample Hoacrofraction12_FD_59098 | JGI IMG/M metagenome (GOLD analysis project Ga0065711, IMG submission 59098) | Hoatzin crop microbial communities from Cojedes, Venezuela - Epithelial fraction 12 v2 (version 2) | ecosystem: Host-associated > Birds > Digestive system > Esophagus > Crop | place...
GTCTCCTTCTCTGGGGATATTCAAGACCCGCCTGGACAAGGTCCTCTGCAGCCTGCTGTAGGTGACCCTGCTTCAGCAGGGGGGTTGGACTAGATGACCCACAGAGGTCTCTTCCAACCCCTACCATTCTGTGATTCTGTGATGTGTTCTGAGTGTTCCAGGATGACTAACTAAATCACCAGCCTGGAATTTGGCAGCCGAATAAAAATGGTTAATCATGACCTGCAGGTTTTCATACAGAGAAAATATTTTGTAACCCTTTCTCTACTTGGCCACTTACGCGGGTATCTTCCGTGGAGCCTTGCAAGCAGCATGTATGCACCTGGAGTATATAGCAAGTATCCCGTGTGTTGGCTAATATGCACAGTAAATGGCTGGGACAAACAGGCTACTAGGCTGAGTATTAACATGCTCACCTTGCACCTCTCCCCCCTGCCCATCACCCCGGGAGTCCCTCCTGGCTGGCAGTGGTCAGTCAGGTGGGGAAGTGTCAAGGCCTTGTGGCTCCTAAAACAGGCCAGCCCTCATTATTACAGTTTCTGCCTTCTAGCTTTTTACCTCAAGATTTGATACCTGTTCTCTCTGGTGTTTTTCTCGTGAGTTCTTGAATTACTATTACTGATGTAACTATTTCAGTTCTACATTTTTACTGTTCTCTTGCATTGCTTTAGCTTATAGAATATCTCACTAATAGTGTAGTCGGTTGAAACCAGCATTAAACAAGTATGCATAGAAGGTCAGTCAGGCCTAANTATTTAGCTAAAATATGTACTCTAGTGCTAATGGAAGGCCAAGACGTTGGCAAGAGTGGTTGATACAGGAATGTCTAATCAGGAACTACTGTCCTTGGGAACAAAGTATATCTTGGAAAAATATGTAAGCTAATTAAGATGTTTCTGAACAATTTGGAACTGTCAGCAGAAGAATGATAAAGAGCGCCTTTAAAAAAACTATCCTCATTATAATACAAAAACCCACAGCCCTTGAGCTCAACACCCTGGCCCAAGCAGAGACCCTTACTCTTTACTTGTGTAAGTATGCTATGTGATTGTAACCAGCTGTGCTAGCTTTGTGGCGTTACCACCTAGCACCCTTCTCTGCGCAGACATGAAATAAACTGGTACCTTTGCTCTGTGTGCATACTGCATGTTGCACACCGGGTAACGATCTCCGTTTGTGAGACAACAGTAGCTGAACAGCAATTTTTTTTCACTAAGTTGAACAAGGGTCCACTGCTGTATTAGCAAAACTGGGCCTTGCACATTATAAAGGATAATTTTCCCCAAAGAAATTTACAATAGAAGAGTAAAACTTGGGAGATCTCAAGAGTGTAATATATGACCAAAAATCAACAGTCTCACACTTCTGAGGTGAGGCTTGCACATACCTCCTTTTGCTTAGTTCAGTCAAAAAGTGAAAGCATCAGTAAGAAACAGAAAACCAAGATGGGACTAATGCAGAAAAGGGTAAATACTACACATCTTAGGACTGAAGTAGAAAAAATGTGTAAAGAAAGCTAAAAACAGACAGGAAAAACTCAGTGTACAACTTTTATTGTGGCATCTCTGTATATGTTATTTAAGAAAACAGAATCCAAAAGTTGTAACAGCCTGTATTCTCAGAATCAAGTCTGAAAAAGCTAGAAGTGATTCAAGTCAGTAATTCTTTACTGATGTCCAAATTTCTTCCTCCAACTCTTTTTAATATTTTTGGTTTTCTGTATTTAATACATTATTAATAATGAAGACTGATATGACGTCCTGAGTAGCTCCACTGGTTCCAATGACACAGCTTTGCTCACGTAGCCACTGGAAGTAAACCGCACGTGCACTTGTCCTGAAACGCACACTGAGGTACTGGTCTTGTAACAAGTTTACGTAAAGGAAATGGACACGGGATCAGTTTCCGTTAAACGGTCACAGTGTTGATGAAATTAAAATAGCTCTTCTTATAAATGTTATTTATGGAAAAGGGTTTTAAGACCACTGAGAGTATGAGTAAACAATCTCAGTCTTAATTTTCTGGAGTGTAAGTGATATCCCAAGACATATATGGAAGTTGTTAATTGTTTTACTAAAACCGAAGGAACCGATTTTATTTATATAAAAACATAAATGGTAGGCGAAGAAAAGGCAAAAACCTTTAGAAATGCACCAGAACTACAAGTTCAGATTTGTTTTAACAGCAATTATATGTGACAATAATCTTAAACTAACAGTTAAATGAGAAATAAGGTTATTTGAATTTTTTTGATATTTTAAAGATGATGCAAGAAGGTGTTCATGTTTTGTTTCGGGGAAGAAGGGCTTTGGCCTGTTTTTCTAAACTACAGATTTAAATGTGTTTATCACAGAATCACAGAATGGTAGTGGTTGGAAGGGACCTCTGGGGATCATCTAGTCCAACCCCCCTGACGAAGCAGGGTCACCTACAGCAGGCTGCACAGGACCTTGTCCAGGCAAGTTTTGAATATCTCCAGAGAAGGAGACTCCACAACCTCCCTGGGCAGCCTGTTCCAGTGCTCCGTCACCCACAGAGTGAAGAAATTCTTCCTCATATTCAGCTGGAACTTCCTATGCTTCAGTTTGTGCCCGTTGCCCCTTGTCCTGTCGCTGGGCACTACTGAAAAGAGTTTGACCCCATCCTCCTGACACCCACCCTTAAGATATTTGTAGACATTTATAAGGTCTTCTCTTCTTCAGGCTGAACAAGCCCAGCTCCCTCAGCCTTTCCTCGTAGGAGAGATGCTGCTGTCACCTACAAACATTTACTGGACCATTGGATTTATTATACTAAAACCACCATTAACCCAGCTAATCATGCAGTACCCAACTTTTGGGAGACCTTCTCCGTTGGCACAGCCTCTTGATAATTAACGGCTCCAAGTGGTCAGGGAAGAATAGGACATCTGTGACTTTGTTACTAACCCTAAATATCCAAATGCTTTCTTTTGTGCTGATGCACTGCTTATTGACTGCCTGTTGAATATGACTGTGTTATAAAAGTTGACAGATTATTAAAGAAGGTACTTACTTTTTCATAAAAGTGTTTGAATATTAGAGCACATCTAAGTGATGGTGGCTTGAAATTTCACTCCAGGCAAGTTAAACCGAATTAAAGTTGTAGAAAGGAACTAAGTTTTACCCGAAAATAGCCTGTGATCTAATAGAAAGTAGTTCTAAGTTACAGCTCATCCTGCATTTTTCATCACCAGCACCCTCCATCTGTGCATTACTTGTGTTGCTATGAATTTGGCAACACTTTAGCAGTGAGCTACTGTTTATAAGAAGGGATCCCAGCAGCTAAAAGAAGCCAGTCGTTGGGATTACTCATTACTTGCCTTGCGAGCTGCTCCAGGGAATTTCTTGAAAAACTATGTCAAAATCAGCTTTAGAAAACCAGTAATTTGAGAATTTTGATTGACACATATCAAGTGCTCCCAGATTAGCGTTGGTCAAGTTGGTGGGCTTGGAAGAAAGATTCTTTTTGTTGGTACTGATTGAAGATTTTCCTCTTTTGTGCAAGGAAACAAGAAGATAAAAAAGGCCTTTTTCCTCTCTGCAAGAAGAAATCTGACGCATTGGGAGCTCAGTCACCAAGACACCATGCATGCTTCCAGGAGGTAAGCTGCACATCTGCATTCCCCTCAGGTAGGAACAGGAGAGCAAACTACTGATAGGATGTTCCTCTTGTGGTCTTCACACGATGCTGCTAGATGATCATGAAATGTATTATTTGATTTGCAGTTACACAAGACGGAAGGTAGCCCTTGTCCTGATGTGAATGTTATATATGTATTTGTAATTCTACAGCTACTTTCTGTAAAATCTCAGCTGCAGAACTTCTGTTTTATTGATGAATTCCCTTTTGCGGATTGCACTTCCTAGTCATTCATTTTTAACAAATCAGTTTTGACAGCTCTCTTCCAAGTGTGCAGGAGTATATGAATATGATTTGTGTTTAAAAGCCCTTTACTCATAAGCTGTGTCTGCGGTAACATTTTTGGTTACTCCTACTCTTCTGTGATAATAACAGCAGGAGCATGTATGAACGAGAGCTGCAATATGTCTAATACTACTCAGACCCCTTCCTAAGCAACATGAAAATGACAAGCTGATTGATCTCCTTTTGGCATTCCAGTTCAGATGGAATTGTGGACGTTCAACTTCTTTTTCTCTTACAAAAAAAAAAAGAAGGAGGCCCCCTGGGGCTTAGCAGGCAATTTTCAGTGGAGATAATAACAGGAGGTCAGTTACTATCAGCTGACACTTCTGCTTTCAAACCGTTTGGGAAAGGTGGCAAAGCAATGTAAAATGTCACTCCAGAGAATCCTGCAGATATGCTTTGTGTAGTTACTCCTGATGGGTGTCTCATGAATTTCTTGACACAAGCTGCTGAGGGAAGTCCCCTCTGAAAAGCAGAGATAGAAATGCATTATCAGAGTAGGGTGGGAAGCTCACATAGCACACTGGTAATTTTTTTTAAACCCTGCCACTTTCATAATATTGCCAAATGAAAGGGTATGTTTTTCCTCATACAACTGATCTGTATCAACAGTGAAGAGTAAGAGCACTGTGTGTCCTCTAACAAGCCCATACTCAGTCCCGCTGCCTGTCAGCGGGAGAGATACCAAATGGCTGGTAAATGTTTTGCATTTCCAATTATGGACATTACTTTATTAGCCCCATACAGTTTGAAGAGCTCTTTCCCAAATCTAGTCAGTGATACAATGCACACTCTGGACTTCATTATAAACACTATTGAACTGTTAATAAAAAAGAATCCTTTTTAATCTCAGTCTTGCTTTTTGTTATGGCAGGATACATTCTCTCCGTGCTCACAGACAGAAAGCCAATGGGAACAAAAGTGAGAACCGGCAGAGCACCTCTGGGTTCAAGCACCAGCATGGAGATGATCTTGCCACAGTCCATACCCTTTACACAGTGATTGTCCTGATCCTTCTAGTGGCAATTTGGGGAGCCTGGTCGAGAAAGGATTCATCCTCATAGCAGCAATATGCTTTCTCTGTCAAATATTTAAAGGAATATTTATGTCGATTATACATACCCCGGAGGTACAAAAAAACCCAGTCTCAGCATATTACAGTTTACTTGAAACTGCTTAAACTGTTGCTACTTGTGGAACTGAATCTGTGAAGCAATTTATTAGGCAATGTACAGAACATGACTTTGTGAATAACATATACCTGTTTGCACTGTACGTGTTTATATTACCCTTTGCATGTACGTGAAGCTTAATTTAAGCACAATATGCTAGCAAGAAGAAGAGTTGAACTTATGTTTTTATTGGTCAGTGTTTTGTATATTCACCCCAGCTTTCCATTTTTGAACTTAAGTTGTCCAGTCTTTACCTCTGCTAAGATTACCTGTCCCAGTCCACGGTGAAACATACACTATAAGCAGGCAAATAATCTGGCATGTCACAACAACATAGGAAAAAACCCCAATAAAGCTAGCTATCCTGCAGGCAAAGGAAGACCTCTGAACCACTCAAATTCTTGTCTCCATTTCTGAAGAGAGTTTATATGGGACTTGCATCTGCATATTTTTAACTTACGGTAATGCCTTTGTAAACTCAGGAATAAAACCGTGAAATAAGCTGTATTGGTAAGAATCCTTTATTGCAGAACCAGCTGGCTCAGTCTGCAATCTTGTACCAATATATTTAATTCATCTTCAACCACTGCTTGCTTTTCCATAACTCATTAATATCTCGTGGCAGTACCAACCTCTACATACACCAGCCCAATCTTGATGGGGGGCATTCCATACTCCCACTTTTTCAGGGAAGTAACTCCCCTCAAAAAACTGCAAGCTGTCTGGAAATACAGCCAGCTGGCAGACTGTTAAACTCATTGTTTATTGTATGGTTGCCTGCTCCTGATGAGCTCAGGTTAATGAACTGGCAGCTCTGAGGGGCAGTGACTGTTGGCAACAATAGTTCAAGTCTTTGGAGCTTAAACTCATCTTAACCCCCAAATTTCAACATTGCCTAAACTAACAAGCAATATCCTAACAAACAAAGAAGAACTGCAAGACATTTTGAATACTTAGGAATGGATAGATACATGTTTGTAATTACACAGTACCTGTAGACAATGCAATTCCTCTAGGTATCGTGTACCTCGTTCTGGTATCCACCCACAAGCAGGAGGGGTCCGTAAACAGAAATGTTTCTCAGAAGCCCTACATGACCTACCTCCAGGAGAGTTTACAAAGCACAGGGCAGCACCAGAGACACCTGTGCCAGCTCTCAGCAGGCTGGTGTGGGTGCTGGAGTTGGCGTTCCTGTATCTATGCAGCGCTCCGACAGTGTTACCCTGCTCAGGCAATGCCCTTGTTAAGGTACCACCCCATCATGCTTTGACATGGGAGCAAAGCTTGGATGATGCTCTCTGAAGAATAGCAGACAAAGGAATAATAATAATTAAAAAATGATGATTAGCACATTAAATACACTGTCATAGGACATAGGGACCCCAGTCCTAAACCATATAGCATGAACTAATGTTGCAAGTGAAAGCAAAAGGATGGTCCCTCCCCTGTAAACGTACCATTCAAGTACACGAGAAGAGAGGGGGATTCAGATGTTCTGGTGGTAGCATGAAAAACCCCAAGCGATGGGGGTTGTGTGACAGGCAACAGCCTCAGCGTGCTGGAAGCTTACCATCATCAAGGCTTTTGCAGGAGAGAGGGAGTTTTGACAATGGGTCAAACAGTGGTACTGAATAATCATTTATTCTGAAAGTGATGAAGGGAGCTTCCCCTAACTGAAGGAGGCACGGAAGGAGGCCCGAAGCTGCAGCTTTGAAAACAACGCGGCAAAAGAACAAGCTTAGGCTGTAGGACACCAATGTGGCCTGAGAAGGGCTTCGGAAGTAAAAGCAGACAGGTAAAAGCAGATAAGTGAAAGCATCTCGGGATGACAGAAGAGAGGAAGCCAGTGAACAGAGCTGGGGATGGGGGATGCTTAATGGTGAGGGGAATTCACTCCTGGAACCAGTCACCAACAGCTGACGTGGATTTTTTCTTTGCTTAATGTTTTGCAAATCGGGTTGGTTATTTGTTCTAACACACGTAGTTTTTAGAAACTTTAGCTTTTACTATTATCAAACGCACAGTTCAGAGGTGCACAGAGTGCAGCTCAAACTGAGCTGCGAGATCAGTGAACCTGCATGGCTTGTGCTGCCACGCTCATCACGACGGCATGCAGATGTGGCCGCACAGCACTGAGGAGTCATCATCCCGACACGAGGCATCCTCCTCTCTGCTTCTCTCTCTCCCTGCAGAACCTCCGACTGTCCCCTTCACTGCGAGGATTGCCATGTGCCAAAACACACACTCCCCCAACCATGAGACGGGCACACGGCTGATCCCACACACATGCACCAGCCTGCAGGTGAGGGCTGCTGGTGAACCCTGTCCAGCAGGTTGGACGAGGCTGAAAGCTTAGGCAAACAGCAATAGCCTGCTGGCTTTACAGCATATTACAAAGTCATTGCCAAAGATGGCTTTGTACAGTCTGTTTCTTGCTTGCCTCACCACCTCTATTTTTTTTATTTCCTTAACAAACTCCTGTATTGCAAAGCATTCAAGCAGGAAAGTGAGTTCTGTGGTGGACGAGGTTTTAATCATTGCCTTTTACAAGCACAGACTGCTGGTTTTGCTCAATTTTTGTCATACAGACTATGTTAAAAAGGCAACACAGGCAAAAAAGAACCACCAACCCAACAACCACCCCACCTAAAAAACAGACAACTGACCACACATCATACTTCTGAACTTAGCTGCTAAGTTTATAAATCCTGCAGGTACAATCCTGCCTCTGAAGCACTGGAGATCCAAGTAAGGTATTGAAAATGTTTCAGCGTCCTCTCTTTCACCTTGTGATAGAGGAGACGAGGTATGAAAGTTCAGAGGAGACAGCAGCAGAACATTAATATTTTGAAAAACCTGTCTTTTTTCCTTCAACTTTTGCTTTGCTGGAAAATGGTGGTTGATTTAACAGTAACATTATAGATCCAAATTTACTAATTTTTAATATGTTTAGAAAGACAAACATAACTTTGCAGGGTCAACAAAATCTACATTTTTTACCAGTTTTTGTAAATAGGTAATTTAACTTTGATAGTGCAACCAGGACTAGGGAAAAACTGTGGTCTTGCAGGGCAACAGCATAGTCTTCACTGCCAACAGACCCAAATCATCCGCCTGACTAAATGAATACGACAGAGGCTTTAGCTCCCAAAATGATTTCCAGTAAATCCACCCATGAAAAGAGCTCCTTTGGGTCTCACAGTAAATCACAATTTCATAATTTAACTCATGTCAAACAGTAACAAACTGATTATTGCTTCTACACCAATGCAATAGATTGACAAGAATCAGAAATGGGGAACACAAGTTTGGAATGTGCGTATCAAATGTCATGTAGTGATCTTTTTATTAATATTTCTCCTATATTAAAGAGATCAGACTGATGTTTTACACATGTTCCAAAAAGGCTGTGGTTTATGCATACCTGTCTGCTGTTATTTTAAGCTACCAAGAACAATGCCAGCAGTTCAGCCAGCAGATCTGATGATACACTCCATGTACCAATTGGACTGTCAGACTGTTATGCATGTTTTATTTCAAAAGACTCAAGCCCTTCCAAGCTCCATTTTTTACCACTGCCTCACACTTCCCTTTAGAGAGGATGATACATTCTGTAAAACCACCTTTAAATGAAGAAATTAGCACAGCCAGTTTTCCTGAATCATTTCTTTTGATAAACCTTATAATTCCTTTGGTACTGGGTTAAGTATTTTGCTGATGATTTTGGCTGGTAAGGACAGTATATACACTATGGTGTAATTGAGGGTCAGATTAACCAAAATCAAAATGCAAAACAGAAGCTAGCCATTTCCATATTAAATACAGAAACGCAGACAATGCTACATCTATATGTCAGTTTGCTGGTCTGTTTACCGTGGTGGATAATGTTTCAACTCTAACTCACACTTATCTCTCCCCCAGAATACATTTTGTTTTCCCAAACACTGTGTAAGTATGTGGGGCATACTCTTCCAAGTATCTTGCAAGTAGGCAAATTGTAATACGTCAGAGAACATTAGGGAAAAAACCCAAAGATGCAGACAGCTATATGGTTTTATACACGTCCCAGAAAAATAATACAGCACAAAAAAACCAAACAGTATGGATTTCTACCTAATTTGGAAAGCAATTTTTCTTAAACAGGATGCCAGCATATGATTAAATGATACTCATGCAGCGCTGTTGGACCTGGTGACTACTGGAAATCCCTTTGATGGCCTTTCCTAACACTGGTTCAATGAAACAAAATGAGTTCAATGGTCCTTTGAGAGTGCTATGTAAGTTAAATTGACCATTTAAGTGAATATATCTATGGTGCAAATTTCTCTGTGAATTCTGGACCTGGAACCAGACTCTAGTAAGTCAGCATCATCACTCACAATTCAGTGTTATGAAGTAAAAGTACCTCTCATTATCCTTTAACACCAACAGTCAGGTATGACAGCGACAGACCCGCACCTCAGCAGCACGCGGCATCTGATGACATCAGATTGTCAGGTGCCACCACCACCGCCGCATCATCCATACTGACCTTATTTGTTGCTCTGCACACCTCTGATGCCCCCAGCACTGGCTGCCATGGTGCTCCTCCCATCCCTCCCAGTTCTCAAAGGAAACTTTCCTTTTGCTAGTCCCATCAGTGATACTTCGTGCCACAGAGATGCCTTTTCCAGCAGTAGTATCGTTAAAAGGATATCATCCATCAGGGTGCCAAAGCAAAACCAATTAGAGGAGGATTAATAAAAATGATTTACAATGTTTGAACCCTATCTGGGACTAGCAAAACATTTGATGAAAGAGAAAAGTAAGTACAGATTTCCAAGACTTCTGTTTATGATCAACTTAAGGTACTGGCAAAAGTGATTTTCTTTCTCTTGTTAAGAAAATGGACAGAAATGCCAATGGCAAACTCTGCTTTGCACAGCAGAATTGCTCTCTGTGCTTAGAACTCAGCTCAGATTGCCCCCATATCCAAGCTCGCTCGTTTGTGGTTAAAGCTCAGATGTCATCGAACTATTCAGTACTACACCACTTTCTCTGAAAAGCGGGATGAATTGCAATGAACTGTTTTTACATCTTACAAAGCCCTCTTTTTCCTTCAAAAAAATTTATTTCCACATTTTCATAAAACATCCTTTGTTGACATTCTGCAAACAACGCTATCCAATAAGGTGCTGATTTTTTCTTCCTGTGGAGTAACTTTGTACATCTGCAGAAAAGAAGAACAAGAAAAAGATAAAAGCTGTATAAGGAAGAAAAAAATTGATGACATATCTTCTAAAAATCTGTACACAAGAAAAGATTTCCCCCCTCCCCCACTTTTTACATTGCAAATTCCTATCGTATTGTGACTGCAAGACAAAATAGGGACTGAGGAACCAAGCAAATTCTGAAACTGCAAGGCATACAGGAAAGCTAAGAAACTGAATGACAGCAGCACTTTTAACTCCACAAGTTATAGGCTATGATTTCTCCAATTCTGTTCATATGTCTCCCATCATTACTTTGAAAGACATAATCAAGTTGATTTAAGTTACTTGAATTATATCACACAAAAAACACATATGCTTCAAGATACCTATCTACCATATGGTAATCTGTTAAGACCATGCATGCTCTAACACAGCTCCTGGCAGCTCATCAACACATTTTTATTTTAGCCGCCCATGCTGTGACTAAATAGTCACATGCTTAAGATTATGAAACTGTTCAGGACGGAAAATTTATTTTTCATTAAATGGATATTTGCCTGAGAAAACAGGAAGCAAAAGTGCCTGAATGGTAGGCAGCAATCTGGAATTTATTTTTATGTTCCAACTTCCTGACAATGTTAAGAATTTAAAGACTTAAAATCTGTGATGTCAGGGTTTGACACCTAGAACTTTTTTTCAAATATAAAAAATTTAAGAAAGAAACAGTCAAGGTTCACTTAAAACAAGTTTCCAGTTGTGCTAAAGAAATACAGACCCTACGTTAATTATGTTCATCGATATTCAATCAGACTGATACCTGTGAATGTAGTGAATGTAGCAGATGTAGATAAAAGTTATCACTTCAAGTCATCCGAATCATTGCACAACAGACTAATTAAAACCAAAGCAAGTTGGGAATAATCGGGATGGTTGTAAGGTGAGAGACTGCTAAATAATCCCCCATTAGACAGCTCAGCCTTGGGAGAGCAGATGTACGAAACTACAGAGATAAGGGGGATCCAAGATGACCGTAAGACTGGAACGAAGCAACCCTGAAGGACACGGTAGACATGATCTTGGAACTGAGTTTGTGCAGAAGCAAAGGTCAACCAGCAGACACTGTGATGAAGAGTATATGCCTTCATCTGAAGACCCCTGATGACCACCGACAGGCACCAACAGACATGTGCGAAGGACATTAACATATGCTAATGAGTTATCGGAAAAACTATGAATATGATAAGCATTTCTCAGAAATATAATGAATATGTATGTTAACATAGCACAAATACCTAGTAATTGTGTATTTTCGGCACGCACAATTGGCGGAGCTATCCCCTGTGTGTCCAGCGCTGCAATGAAGAATGCCTGCGTTCTAAAACTCCAAACTTAGAATCAGAGTCATAGAATGGTTTGGGGTGGAAGGGACCTTAAAGATCATCTGGTTCCAACCCCCTTGCCATGAGCAGGGACATCTCCACTAGACCAGGTTGCTTAGAGCTCCATCCAACTTGGCCTTGAACTTCTTCAGAGCTTGTGCACAAATACCACACACAATTTAGCTCTGACCAATGAAGCAGTGAAACACTATACTTTCAGCAATGTGGGAAACACATTTATTGCTTTTCAGATATTAATAAATCCGCCAGTCGTGTCAAATGAAATGGTTGACTATAGCTTCTCCCCCCCCCAGCAAGTTCCATATCAGAAAATGAAAAGAATACAGCAGAAAAATAGCTGAAAACTTATTTTTAAAAAAATCAACGCCCCCCCTCCAAAAAGGCAGACAGCCTCTTTCTTCCATATGCACTGTGAAGAATCCAAAATGGTCAACTAAATCATCAAACCAGAGCCACACAGTTTCAGCTGAGCCACCCACTCAGATTTGCATGGTACAGGCTCAGCTCTTCCGTTGGCTTCAGAAGAACATAAAAGCATCTTAAGTTTTAGAGAGTGAATTATTTCGCCACTTTCCAGTAACAAGACAACTAAACTATCCCTTTTCTCTACACCAGTCATCTCTTTTGGCTACGTACCTTTTTAATCTTGGCAGTGTCTGTTAGCTGGGGGAGTTCATCTAGAGGAACCTGTTGGCCTTCTACCTGAGACGTGAGATCTTCCAGATTTACAGTTTTTTCTCCATCCACAACCAGAACAATGAGTACTGCTGTGTCACTGTCTGAAATGCCAAACTTTTTAAATGCATCTGAAATCTAAGAAAAGGTGAAAAATATCAAAATATTGTTAGTCACTTTCTCACTACATATAAGCAGCCTTTTCAGTTACTGGGTCAAATAAACCAAGAGTATAAATTGACACACGTTTTACACTAATGGAATTCTAACAAACTACAGGAGATAACAGCATATTAGCATTATTAAAAATAACAGTAACTTCTATTAGTAGCCAGGTAAACAGTTAAGTGAATATTTATATTTAGTTTGGCTGCATGGATCTTAGGAAGCTTCTCTAGGAAAAAAAGACATTTGTTCAGTAAATCTTACATTGTTGTTTGGTGAAAGGCTGAAAATAATTTCTGCATAGAGAGATCTGGTCTTCATTTTGCCGATCTTGTGTAGATGAACTGCTTTGTTGGCCGCCACAAGAATTTGAAAAGTATCTACAATCTGTAAAACACAACAGAAGAAGTCAAAACAGAAATTTAACATACTATTTTGAACTCTTGAAAAAATCCTGACCACTAGATAGTCTAATTCTGCAGTCATAGAAGTGAGCAGAACAGTATTCTGCTAGATATCTTAGCAATTCTTGCTCTTACAGAGTCAATGCGATTATTTCCTGCGTGGGGTAATACTTCACATAAAAATAAAGATTACAGTCTCTCAGTCAGGTAACTGAAATCTTTTGAAAACGGAATTACATTACTAAATCTTCTGTCAGTAAATTGCCAGAACAGATTTTTTTTTTCCCCTTCCCTAACTCCTGCTTTGCTAATTCTACCAAAAAAAGACTAGATTCAGAAACCACTTATGGGTTTAAATGAGAACAAAGGCTCCAAATAGTAGATTTGGGTATATTGATTGGTCTTACATGAACTCACACAGCAGGCTCTTGTCTCCTTTGACACCTGCTAGCTAGAGGTTGCTCTAGAGAACAGCTTCTGCAGAAATCGATGTTCCTACTGAAGCAGGGTTCAAATACGTAGGAACGGTAACTTCTTGAGGAAGTTGTGGAAAGCAGCCACAAGCAGTCACGTGCCATGCAGGACTGCAGGCTAACAGACACAGGAACTTCTCTTTCACCGTAACAATTTCCTGACAGCCCTCTCCCGAGCAGAAAGACCCTGTCATTACATTAGCAGAAATTTTGATGGAAAGAACCCATTCGCCTAATTTACATGTAGCATATTTCATTTTATTTTTTATTCAAGCCTCAGATTACTCTAGAAGCATGAAGTATCTCAAAAGCATCTTGTTTATTAACATTTAAGCTAAAAGCTGTGTTGCCCATTAGTGAAGACATAGAGATGTAGATCTATCAAATGAGAAGTAGATCTAACACCCATTAACGATAATTTGAGTTGTGCGCATAAAAGTGTGGAACAAAACACTTCTGCTTGCTTGTGGAAGTAATTTTTTCTGTATTAAGTGCAAAGCCCTTAAAACAACAGGCATGTCTAAGGCCAGCTCTCTCAATCCAAAGTAGTCAAACCAATATAAACACAATTTTATTCTAAAAAGTGTGCTTGAGCTGACAACAATTGCATGTAGCAATCGGTACTACATTGTACAGACAGCACCCGGTTTAAACAGCTCCACCTAGCAGGATGTGAAGCGAACCAAGACGATGGCGTTTTGGCCGCGGCTGCTTCTTTCACGGAGATGAACCCCGACACTGTACCACAGTGTACAGCGTAACCACAGCGAAGCACGGGCACCGCGCAGCGCCTGTACAGCGGCACGCGTGACGGCGGCCACGAGTTCTCCACAGAGCCCCCACCGGGAAGGGTCTCCACAGACCTCCCACGGGGAAGGGTCTCCACAGACCTCCCACGGGGAAGGGTCTCCACGCCGCAGGAAGCGCCCGCTCACCATGGCCGGGTTGATCAAGGCTCCCTCAATGGCTCCCTCCACGGCCTTCCTCCTCAGCGCGGCGGCGTTCCTCACGCCGTGGAAGAGCAGGAGGGTGACGGCGCAGCCCGGGAACAGCTCCAGCGGCCGCGTCCACTCCATCACGCCCGGCAGCACGGCCC
>Ga0065711_1007611_pt1 | contig 14522 bp, 8 predicted proteins | sample Hoacrofraction12_FD_59098 | JGI IMG/M metagenome (GOLD analysis project Ga0065711, IMG submission 59098) | Hoatzin crop microbial communities from Cojedes, Venezuela - Epithelial fraction 12 v2 (version 2) | ecosystem: Host-associated > Birds > Digestive system > Esophagus > Crop | place...
AAATACCTAGTAACTGTGTCTCTTCGGTGCACACGTTTGGAGGAGAGATCCCCCGTGTGCCCGGCGCCGCAATAAAGAATACCTGCTTAATAGTCTGCCGACTATTGAGTCTTCAATTCTGGCTTTTCACAGCATCAAACAGTAGTATCACACATCACAAATATTCCCTTACAAAACAATGTTCGACTCAAACCAGGCGACAAAACTGAGCAGAGAGAGCACTGGAGACAAGACCTGAATTGGGATTTGCTCCATAATATCATTCCACACATACGGGTTTGAAATTTTCTACTTCCCTTTTAAGAACAACTTCTCAGTCCGCAAAATGCTTCCAGCAGCTGACCTGAACTGCTCTACAATTCAAGAGTTTCACAAGTGTATTTGAAACCTGGCAATCTGCTAGTTTGACTGATCAACAGCCTGCTACAAGGAGTAAGATTCAGCGGAGATAAGCACTATGCTAATGATGCTCAGGGAATAATACAGGGAGTGACCACAGCTGTTGTAAAGAAAGCTGAACTTCTCTCAACACAGGGAGGGACAGAGGGTGGCCTTTGTTTTTCGTAAATGGCTGTACCGTTTGAGTGGATCAACTGGTTATGTAAGTGGCCTTAGTTAATCAAAAAGTGTGAGTGCATTCCTCTGCCAGCCAGAGGAACACGTGGAAAGTGTTGGCTCAACCTAACACAGTATAAAAACTGAGCAATCAGCAAAATGAACTTTCAACAGAGCAACGGGCTTGAGCTGGCTTTAACCCACGTAGTCCTTTCTGGCAACTAAGGATGCCCGGTGTCACGACAGTTAGTGTACAGAGACTGGTAGCAGGAATCATGTTTGTACTATGATCTAACTGCATATCACAGTTACTCTACCATGCTTTGACTGTTCACCAAGTCCTGCTCAGGTTTTGGCTAACACACAGCGCATGCTAAGGCCTGGTGTATCGTGGGAATAGTGCCGTTAGGTCAAGGCAAGAGCAGCCTGTAGGCAGGACATGACTGACAGAAGGGCTGAAGGCCACCATGCAGCCATTATCACCTGCAGCTTGCTGTCTTCTGCAGCTGTAATCCTTGCACACTGACTGACTGTCTGGCAGTTCCTTCAGAATCCACTAACCTACAGAAATAGCATAGAACAAAACTGCAAGCTGGAAGGTATAAATAAACACATCAGCTTACCAAAAAGCTTTTGAAATGTATCCAACAGCAGCTGAACGGCTGAGGCTTTCGTGCTTCTCAGTGTGATAGAGGGGAGGTCTGCACCGCAATGGAGGAGGTAGGACGAGCACTCTCTCTGTCGGTTAGGCAACTATTTTGCTCACAGGGGTGTGAACTACAAGTTGCAAGTTATGAACAGGAGAACTTATGAGTTAGAAACCTCATGAATTAAGGGATGAATTAGCGAACTCTAACATGTTAGACTAGTCTATACAAAGGGGATTAATCTCGTTTGAGGTGCTTGTTCCCTACCGAGCTCAGAAAATAAAATTTCATTTACAGAGCATGCTGATCTGTAAATTTGAGAGATCCAACGGACCATGACATGTGTTTGCATTGCGATTTCAGTATATTGCTCTATCTCTTTGCTAAACCAAGATCCCTGTAACAGCAAATGTCATCAGATAAGTAAACTGATATTAGAAGACTAAACCCTCCTCGTGTGCAGTATCTATAGGAATCTCACCAGAGAGTATTGGACTCTCAACAGTAGCCACAGAATGTTCTTTAGCTACGGAAGTCACAGCTACTTCAAACGTTACCTTTAGTTGAATCTATCAGACTGCAATTTCTGGTACCTCGACCTGACGTAACAGATGAGGATGTTTTATTCCCCCAATCAAAACATTATGTATCATGATTTTTTAAATGCCAAGCAACTTCTCTTATTCTAGGAGTTGCAGCAATACCTCTTACTACAGTGGAATTTTTTTCTAAGATGTTTGACTGTTCAGGAATAATCGCCATAGTACAAAACACCAGCAGCTTCTACTGATCGGATTTCTTATGGTACAACTCCTACTCAGGACATAACTACACTGGATCAAATTAATAACATTCAATATGTAAAAGTCAAAATGCAAAGGCTGCACTTGAAACTCTTCTGTTGGCAGAAGTTTTTCTAACATTATTCACATTCTAATTCTAGATCTACCTCCAGTACAGAACATTCTTTCTCTCCAAATCTCCATTCTCATGCTTTCACTGAACCCAAAATCACTCCTTCTACATGTCCTATGGTAGTCTGATATTCATAACAACCACACTAATTCTGCATGGGGAGAAGTTATGGATATGATGTCCTTAAGGACTAAGATTCTCCATTAGTTTATGAAAATGATAAAACATCTCTCCTTATGGCATATTGGAAAGGGAGGTTTTGGTTTAGGTGTCTGAACGTATCTAAACTCCACTGCACTCACTCTTTTGGAAGGATACAGAGCATAACCAATACTACCACCCTCATTTTAATCACCTTCCTTATTTTAATAATATGTTTCTAGGTATTTTTTTATTATGTTGTATTAACATGAGTTAACTAAATGGTAGTTGACAGCTTACTAAGACTGCTTTATATTCCAGTGAAAACAACATACAATTTAAGAAGATAGATTTATTTTTACTCATGGTTCGTTCTCTAATATGAGATAAACAACTTTCAGTGTTTGTATTGCCCTTTGCAAACACACTAGTAAATTCCTGCTTAGCAGAGAGTTATTTACCTCTGATCATCATGGCCAAGAGTTCCTGCACACATTAGCCATGAACAACATTTACTTCAAGACAACGATTAGCACCAGATTTACACAGCACTTCAATGCTGCTTAGCCTCTAGTAGTAAAACTATCTACACGTTACACCTCACGCTCCTCTAAATAGTAGAGATAAATCCATCTTCAAGGGTCACAAGAGGAGTGAAGAGAAAACTGTAGGTAAATATTTTTATCATAAAATAGCATGATAAAGAATAGAAATTAAAGTAAATTTTTCCTGATTAAGCTAAACTCCTCAGTAAAGAAATAACACAGGTATGATTGCTTACTATCTCTTCTGAAGAAAAATTAAGAGAGCTTCCTCACTCTAAATGCTAGTGACAAAAGCAAACAACACATAACCATAAATACCAGTGCTACTAATGCATCACAAGACACTAAGTTTATACAGTCCTAAATACCAAGCAATGAAGTAAAACTAGAATAGAGTGACTGAACTAAAAGTGCAAGAATGGCATTCATGTAGTGACCTGATGAGTCATTATACAAAGCCCTTTTAAGGAACCCTTACTTCCAAATAGTCATACTTTAAATACTCATTTATCTATCATGGCAGCGCAGGTATGAGCAAAAACAGTTGTGACCTGCCAAATTTCTATGAAGTATGCTCTAAGTAAGGGCACCCCTTTCTGCATTATTACACCAATTACTTTAAACATCTGCATCACAAAACACAGAGAACACATTAATATTATCATCTGAAAGCTATGTCAGAGGGAGAACTCTTCAATGAATATGCCTTCCTAAATTTCTTGTTGTGCAAAACATAAATGTATTATATACGACCTATGTGTGTTTTTCAAACAGAAGCTATGAGAAAACTGAATTAAAAAGTAACATCATTGATCTTGTAAGCTCAATGCATAGCTTTGCACATATTACCTGGAGTCTTACAGTGAATGGCATCATCTGTTATGCTTGAAAATCTGCCACCTGCTCTCTGTTCTGAAGCAGGTTCCAACCACTTTGAGACACACTGCTGAAACTTCGGAGTCACTACAGCATAACAAAGTACCTCTTCATATTCATCCTGTCAGAGTGATGACAAATAATTATAAAACTACATTTCTGAAAACTAGGTATATGTAGGAAGGAGTGGAAATGGTTTTCAATAATTTTTGAGAGGTTTTTTATTGTTATTATGGTGAAAAGTAAGATGATTTCCCTTAAAGTTGCAAAAGGGCACTGTTTTCCTACCATGATTATAACATCTTTCTCTTGTTTCATGAGCACCTTCATTCCGATTACAACTAGATGCACTGTAATACTTACACTGAAAGACTTTGCTAGATGCCAGAATTGGATACTATAGTAGGCACCTTAAAGAAAAACATCAACAAAAAAAAAGTTCCAGATCATGTAAGATATTAATCACCTGATACTATTTCTATGCATTACTATTACTGTGAAGAAAAAAACATATTTTTATAGCCAAGACAAAGATGCCACTGAACACAGCCACATTTCACATTCCACAACACCACTATTTCTTCAGTGGCAGTTCTAAAGCCAATCACTGAAAGACATTTGAATATCCAGCATTTTCTTTAGATTAGATAGAATTACTCTCACCTTATATTATGCTTTTTTTTTTAATTACATAGTTATAGGGAATGTGTATACATATCTAATATAAAAGATTTTCTGTTAAAAAGTTATAAACCAATCTAACTGGTATGTGGCATTATACTATGTATCAAAATAAGACAATTACAATTTTTTTAAAACCTTCTAGTGAAACAGATTTTCAGTATGAAAGTATTTACAGTTCAACATGAAACTGTGAATAATCTGTATTACAGCTTAAACATACAATCCAGTAATTAAATTTAAAAAGTTCCAGTAGCAGTTAAATGCTGAAACCAATAAAAGCCACTAATTAAACATTTTGAAAAAAAATGCCAGTTGGAAAGTACTAAACCAGGCCACTAGCAGCCATTTTTTCTTCATTTAATGATACTAATGGTACTAATTTGTTTAGTATCCTAATGAGGTCAAACCTCAGAAACCAATTGTGAATTGAAAAATTATTTTCCTCTTCAAGCTAGGGAAAGTTAGAGTGGAAACAATCAGATACAGGTACCAATTACAGGTAATAAGTTTTTGAATTTACCAGTCAAAAACGATAATGTCTTAAAGCTTTCAGTGTAACCCTGATAATTATGTGGGTTTCAATTAATTAGAGAACACTTTAAGAAGCTAGGTTCTCTACATTTTAGCTGAATTCTAGCTTACTTTCAAATCTTCATTTCCCATCTTCTAGCCTATCACGTTCAAACTAAAAGGCTAAATAAACCTATGTGAAGCCACACAATTACAAACAAATACACAGTGTATCTTTTTGATAAGCAAAAAGTATCACATTCCATGTAAAAGGTATAGTTAGTTGTGAATCAACAAGTTACCAATTTTTCCATACCCATATCTTTCTAAAGAAATACCGATTAGATTTTATCAGATGTCAGAAGAAGAAAAACAGGTATCTTCAGATGAGTTATTGAACCAGAAACTACATGGAACTGTACAAAATTTCCTGCAGCAAAATTTCAGCACAGTAAATATCCCATATATTAGTCTCTGCCTTAACTCATCTAAATTCAGTGATTGTGCAGAAGACATTAGATCAATTCTCTGTCTTCTTCAAAGAGATTGTGTAACCAAATAGCAATGTAAACCTAATTCTTCCCCTCAAACAAGTTAGTTTTCAGTCAGAGTTGATCCAGCTGCTTCCATGACTACCTTATCCAATTCAAGGGACACAGCAGATAAGATGTCAGGTGCAAATAGGTTGCTCATTTTGAGTTGCCCAATTTAATCAGTACCACACAGTCTGTCTTACTATAGACATCCTGAGCACTCAAATTATACATATCAAGTTATGGCAGGATATTTATCTAGTCTTCCAAGTTCTAAGACTCTTATTAAAACCCAAAGAATCCACTATGTACAAGAATACCCACTTTCACGCACCAACAGAAAGTGTCAACAGACAGCATCCAGTGAAAAATCTGGAAACAAATGCTTATAAGTTACAATATTACAAAACTGTTGGAACAAAGTTGAAAGCAAACATAAAAATCCCGCAGTGTCCCAGTTGTAAACAGAAACTTAGGCACGCACAAAAAAAATTGTGGAGACTGCAGTAACAATATGCAAGACACATAAATGGAAACATTAAGTGATAAAGTGTACTATCTCAGTCTTAAACATTCCATAACAAGCACGCTGCAATCGGAATGCAATATTGACCAATAAATTTAAAATAAACACATCATAAATTAAAAATTACAATATATCTTTGGTTTACTTATTATCTTTGTTCCGCTTTAAACAAAACTTTCAACCTGTTCTGTCAACTACAAAAATTCTGTTAAAGCATAAAACTACAGGAATCTAGTGCTCAGGCCTGAAGGTTATAGGAGTTTCGATCATTCAGTGCAAACTACCTTGGTTTTGTAGAAGTAAACGAATTAGTGTTGCAACAAGCAAAGGGCACAAGAGCGTTTAGAAGTCTGGATTTTTTCTTCCTTCTTCAAGCATTATAAAAATCTACAGATGCCACACCGAATTTGTCCTTAGGATTGCAGTCAAGGTTACTTAACAACACGAAAAGAACGGATTGAATGGACAAAGTCTCGTAGAACTCAGTTATAAGCAAATGGAAATAGACTAAGAGCCAGTGGATTCTTTTGATCAGGAAAGGTAATGATCTGGCCTCTATTTAAAAGCATCAAATTATCAAGAAGGCCCAAACAAAACAAAAAAGGCCCTTGGAAATTATCTAAAAGCAGCAGAGTACTTCCCTGTCAATATTCCTATTGCTCAGCTGTGACCCCAGTGTTCTTTTTCCACAGTACCAGACTCCTGTGAGAAGCAGCTGATGACTCTGGGTTTGTCCAGTTTGGAGAAAAGGAGGCTGAGGGGCGACCTCATTGCTCTCTGCAGCTTCCTGAGGAGGGGACATGGAGAGGGAGGTGCTGAGCTCTTTTCCCTGGGATCCAGTGACAGGACGCCTGGGAACAGCTCAAAGCTGCACCACGGGAGGATCAGACTGGACATGAGGAAGCATTTCTTTAGCCAGAGGGTGGTCAAACCCTGGAACAGGCTTCCTGGAGAGGTGGTCGATGCCCCTGTCAGTGTGGAAGAGGCATTTGGACAACGCCCTTCACCACATGCTTTGACTTCTGGGTCAGCCCTGCAGTGGTCAGGCAGTTGGACGAGGTGGTTGTTGTAGGTACCTTCCAACTGGAACTATTCTATTCTATACATGTTCTCAGTTGCAAAGCAGTCATTCATTAATTCAAAAATTCATTAATATTAGTTTACTTTATACCTCTCTAAAAGGTGACCTTAGAACCTGCTTGATAATCAACCACATCATAAAACAAAATTATGCTCTTTCAAAATTTGTCACACAATGCCTTCCAACTACAAAAGGCATTGGAAACGTAGATGAATTACTATTACATTACTACTGCTGAAGATTAAGAAAACTTATCCATGAGATATGACCACAAATAGAGAAGCATTCAAACTGCAGAAACGAATCACCCATGAACATGTAGTTTAAAAGGGACAAAATAAATCCACATGAAGAAAAAAACCCTCTAATTTAACAATGCATCTGCTGTACATGCCCATTCCACCAAGTAACAAAAGTAGAGATGCATTTCTACAGGGCAGCTAGCAAAAATTATTTTTGTCAAAACTAGCCTGTTTTGGGTAGAATCCTATGCAAGGAAAAAACCCACCCATCCTCATATATGAATAACCAATTATTAAAGGATTAAAATCTGCTGCTTTCAAAAGAATAGGACAAAGACTTTATCCACTACCTTTGTATCTTCCCAAAAGAATGATGAGCACAGAAAAAGAAAAAACCCACCATTATAGTTCCAGCATACCTTGGTATACTTGATGCAGGAACACACCCCCCACCCCCACCCCCCAAAATTTCCTTTCTGAGATTAAGCTGCCCACAATCCTACTCCAAGGGAAATAAATCCATTTTTAAAAGTTCAGTGCATACAACAACCACATAAGAAACCTAACACAGTTACACTTCATCCCTCAGAAATGATGAGTTTCTATCCTACTGTGTCAAATTTATGTGTCTCGATAAGACTTAACACACATCAAATAACACCAGAAGAAAAAAAAGTAAAAAACTGTACTATTTTCACATAAACTGAAATTTCTTGTGAAATGCACAAAAGGGAATCCAAGTGAAGATATTTTAATCTCCGATTTTTTTGTCTGATTTGCTTCTTTTCACTAACATATTTATTATTCTCCTGTACATGTAAAACATGAAAAAGATGTAAATTTTGTTAATTTCCTAATAATTATCCTTTGCCAAATAAAATGCCATGACAGTGAACCAAATGAGGTTGTCTCTTTTCCTACCTGAAGATCTGAAGAAACAGAACTGCCTCGAACAGAGTCTTTTGGCAAAACTGGACTTGTGCTTTTCTCCTCATCTGATGACATTCTGCACAAAGTTAGTATATAAAACAGTAGAAGCTGAACTTCATTTTTCAGTTCCAACACGTTTACTGTATGTTCACCAACATCTTCCCCAGAAGCAGAGATTCTGCTGTAAAAACTACACTGAAGCCCATCTAGTGGGCTAAACTGATCGTATAGTCTCATTATATAATGGTAGTTAGGAAACTGCCTGATCCAAACCATACTCAAAACCATGAAAAGACTTCCACTGACTTTAAAAGAAAACAATTGAAGACCAAAAAGCAACACACAGAAGTTTTCTCTTATTTTACATTGACTGTGTTAAGTTTAACACCTAATGCTTCATGATACACAACACAAAATATTACATCAATGATAGCTAAAATACACTGCTAGAAAAAAAAAAGGAACAGATACATCAAGAATAACAGAATCCTTCATTTACAGGTACCTTCCTGTGTCAATCTCTCCTTCTTATTCACATTGTATTGTTTTGGAGCTTATCGGCTTGTTTCAGTACAAAATTCCTAAACTTGTTTCAGTACAAAATTCCTAAAGAGTGACACAGGAATGACTAAGCTACACTGCGACTTTTTTTCCTCTGAACTACACTACCTCAACCACAGCCCCAGCTGAGATGATGCCCTGAATGCTCCAGTTCAATATCCTGAAGCCTCCACTTAGTGCTCAGCATCAGTCTCCCTCCACTTTTTCAACTCTTCTTGCCTTATAGGCCCAGGAAGACAAACAGATATGGAAGGACAAGTAATGCCTTAGGTTCAGGTAATGTCAATCATTCCAGAAATTTCTAAACAAGATAGTGAGATATTCTTTGCGCATTTGGGAAGCAAGCAATGTAGAACTGGCAAGAAATTTGAAGAATTTCTTAAAGATATATGTATCTTTTAATATACTGCAGCCTTGAAGAAGTCCTCCAGAGAAGAACTGAAAGCCCTGTGCTAAAACTTGATAGGATATTAGGAAAAAACTCTAAAACATTGGGGTGGGGATAAAGGAATTACAGCATAAGTGGGAACTGAGTACTAAGCAAGTCGAATTTGTTAATGAGTGAATGGCAGAGTGATATAGTTGCCTCATGCACATGAAAAACAATCATCAGACACACTGCACACAGAGCTGTCAGGAGAGAGTAAGCAAGGGAAGAGGACCGTAAATAACCAGAGGAACTGACTGCTTGTACAATGTGGCAAACAACCATGCAAGAGATACCTTTAAAACGGTCTATTATAACATGCTCAGGTGTTTTTCAAACAGATGATTTTTCTAACAGAAGTGTTATTTTTAAATTCCTAGTTGTACTACCATTAAATTACAGGAATACCCTCCTTAAGCATCATAACCTTTTTTCAAAATGTAAAAAAAAACCTGCAAGAATCTCATAGCTCCCTATATAGGAACACAGGTGGAAATCATTTGGGGTTTTGTTCTTTGAGTTATTCTAGATGCTGATTCTTCCTGCATCACAAGAGGTCTCTCTGCCACAGGTATCTACACCTTTCAGAATGGGAAACTGCTTCTGTGCCGAATATGGATATTTTAAAAGTGACAGAACGACAGTTTTAAATGATGAGATTTCCTATAGCTCAAGATTCAAGGGACACGATTACTGTCTCTTTGCTTCCTGCTGAGCCCTACTATACTGACTATGCTTTTTAAATACAAAATATGAAGTCTTGGGTAGGTTTCCTAAACATTTTTACTGTTGCATGCCAGTGCATAGCTAAGAGAAGAAATGCCAGATGGATGACAGAAGAAATACAAACTTCCTCAACTCTTCTGTTTTCATTGTCTCCCACTCTGATAATTTTCCTCCTTCTTCTCTGCTACAAATTATTCCCTATCTGTTCCTTTGGTTCTGGCCTGTCCACCTACTCAAATAGCTTTATACTAGCACTCCCCATTCCTTTAGTTCATAAATTCTTTTCACAGCAAAAAAATACTTATTCAGAAATCTTAAAAAGCCAGCTTCAACTCCATATGCCTTCCCACTCATACAGTTTCGCCAATTATCGGTCCTGAGTACCCTGACAGTCCTGGAGGTATTCAAACATGTGTGTGCATGTGGGCAATAGGCAGGATCACAAAGGACCAACTATCTAGCACTTACAGGAAGCAAAGCTGTAGTGAGAAATTACAAATATTGCTCTCTACCCTTCTCAGTCTACTTTAAAAGAACTAAACTACCATCAGTTCTTCTGAGAAACAGGAGGGCAAATGGAGTCTCATGTGAACACAGATAAGTCCAAGGAAGCGGAGGAGAAAAGCTTCTTCCAAAAAGTTTATTCAGTAGCTTAAGACCACTGTCTTGACTTCTGTTTTCACTTCTCTGAGATCATGCCCTTGACACTCAGTCTAGTGTATCTAGTTCTCTGCTTATCACTGAAACTATTCTCATGTTAGCAGTCTCCCAAAACTCAAAAGGCTCCTTTGTCAGAAGTGATGCTACCTCTCCACTCCAGGCTTCCCTTCAAATACATAACTGCAGCCTACCTGTCTGACACTGTCTTATAAGAGTCACTCACTGTCACCTCAAGCTCAGTGTGGTTGCCTCCTCTTCCCACCCCTTTTCTTTAAACCCGTGGAGTGGCCCTCCACTGTGTTTGTCCATCTGGTCTCCAACTGACTGCCTTGAATGCCGCTCTAGATTCCACTAACAGGTTACTACTTAAAGTTCAAGCTTTCCATGCGTTTCTGTGTTTTGCCTCTCTGTACCTCTAATGTTTGTGTCTAGAGTCTAACCTCGTATTTTGATTATTGCCTCATTCCAGTGAAAATCCCAGTAAACATAAAATTCTGGAAATCTGCTTATGTGCAGAACAACAGATTGGATTACCACGATAAGTTAAATACACTTCTTTTAAGCTGATATTTACAGACATCATTGCCATTTCATGCTAAGAATAACTTGCCTACTTTGATCTCAGCGAGCAAGCACAAAGTTCAATAAAATACTGGAGAAGTTTCTAAAAACGAAACCAAGGGATATTAAGACACCAACTCTGGGTCAGTAAGTTGATTTGCTAAGTTGCCAATCATTATATGGTGAGAGATAAGCAAGAGGAGCATTTTCATGCTTACCATGTTGTTCTGCTCTTCGTCAGGCATCTGCCAAAACACGTCTGACTTCATTAAAGAAAGATTCCTGCTAACAGCAGTAGTTTCTTCCAAACTGTAAGTGTACAACTACAACGCTAAGACAACTATTTTAAGAAACAGGACGCAACTATAAAGACCTTTGGTCTGACCCACCACGGCTGCTCTCACCCTTAACTTTGAATTGCGTGAGCTGCGCTCAGGATTTTGTGCTTCTGGGATTTGTTTTTGACTAAGAACGATGCTTTCCAAACAATTTAACGCCGCATTCAGATCAGAGGACTCAACACTTAGGAAAGAGAACTACTCCACCTCCCAGCACGCACCCGACGTCTTCCTTCCCCTTACCTGTACCCCCTCGCAAACCAGCACTGCCCAAGCCCACGTTTTTAAGCTTCTCCCTGCGGCATCGCTGCAGCTGCCCCTGGCGCCTGCAGAGCTGATACGGCCGCGACCGCCGCTGCCATGCCAACCAGCGACAATAAGGACCAGACACCTGCGCGCACAGCCCGGCAGGAAGGAGCACAACTCCTTACGTGAAAGGGAGATTTTTCTCTCTTTTTTTTTTTTTTTTCTTTAAAACGGGGCCTTTAAGGCAACCAGCCCGACCAACCGGGAGAATGGGCTGCCCTCAGGCCCCCTCAGAGGGCGGTGGGAAGCGCGGGTGGGGGGCGCTGCGGGCAGGCCACCGTGCGGGACCATCGGGGTTACGGGGCAGGTGGCTTGGGGGCCGCGGCCCCCCGGGGCGGGGCGCAGCACCCCCGACCGCCCCCCGCCGCCCCTCTCACCTGCGGTTACCGGCCGCCGAGACGGACGGTTTCAAACTGCCGGAGCGGAAGAAGAAGCGCCTCTCCGATAGGCTGAGGGTGCCTTTACAATGCGTTCCCTGATTGGGCAGTTTAGCGGCAAAACAGCCAGTGAACGAGCTCAGCCGCGGGGGCGGGCGAGCCTCGTCCGTCCAACCGCCGTCCCTCCTCCGACTGCGGCCGCGTCACCTCCCTCTGGCTTCTGCCTGTCAGCGGCTGCGGCGCGCTGATTGGCCGGCAGCATTCCCGGGGCTGGTGCCGGGTCGCGGCCGGCCGTTGACGGGGGCGTGAGGGGCCGCGCGCGGGGCGGGGCGATTGCGGGACGCCGCCATGGGCGGGGCACCGCTGAGGGGAAAGGGGCCGAGCTGGGCGGTGCGGCCTGGCGGAGGGGAGTGGAGGGGTTTCAGGGCCGCGGTCAGCGCCCCTCAGCGAGCGCTAGGGCGCTGGCCCATGGCCCTGTCAATGCATGGAGGGGGGCGCGGGGGACCGTGCCAGCCCGACAGCTCGGGCTGAGCAAGGTCGGGGAGCCTGGTGGTCCCCAGGTTGGAGAACAGCTGCCAAAGGGTAATCCTGTGGAGAACAAAGATTAAAAAAAGAGGATTCTTCGTTGGAACAGCTTCATTCTTCACCGTTTCCACCGGTGCTAACTAGGAAGCTAGAAAATCCCCCTGAGTAGGGGCTTTAAATGGCTTTTGCAGTGATACTCCAGCAGGAACTCTGCGCTCCTGGTGCCCAGCACGTCTCCCCAGTCCAACCTCACATAGGCAGAATGGCTAAAATAATTCAGGTGTTAAATTCGGTGTCCCGTGGGGCAGACAGCTGTGCAGCACATCCTACCTGAGGCAAAGCTGCTGGGTCAGCAGTTGGAGCAGTGAACTGCTCGGTGTGATCCCAGAGAGAGTTGCTTTTATTGCTGTTTCCTCAGGGCTATAATGAACTGAAACTCAACACCAAGTTTTAAAGATTTTCTGCCAGGCGTCAAGGAACAGAGAGTCCTCCTGTTTGCTAGCCTTCATTTATCCTAATACCAGCTTAATTGTTCTTTCTGTAATGCAAGTTGTGACAGAGAAAATCTTTTCAAAATAATTTCTAGCACTGAACACTAGCTGTACAGCTGTACCATCTGGTATGCTAGAGCCACAAACGTCCTGGTCAAGCTCCATAATATGTGAATTTACCTTATATTGCACTAATATTTTGTCTGATAATATGAGAAAGATGGCATAGACACAAAATATCCAAACATCCACAGAATTATTATTTGTCCTTTATAAACATTTACAGCAATATATTTATGTTGTTCTAGAATCTTTTGTATCTGTGAAACACTGTTAAACAAGTAAGGAAAACATCACAAAATTAGAGGCATGAAGTTCCTTTTTAAGCCTTTTTCCATAGTAAAAGGCCTGCTTCAAACTCCATGCCCCCCTCCCCCGACCTCTTGGCTAGACCACTCTTAGGTCTGAGCCGTACAGAACATGATCAAGCTCAAGACTTCAGTTCCTCTTTTTAGAGTACTTTTCAAATGTGTAAGACATATTAATGCAAATATCTAAATATCTAATAAAATATCTAAAATATCTAATAAAATATCTAAAAAAAAAGACCACCACAGCCTCTAGATCAATGAATAGTTTTAAATTATCCCAGGGATTATTTTGTAAAAGTAGTAGGCTGGTAGAAATATGATCTTTGTGCCTTTTCTTTTTAACGCATTTTTTTCAGGGATTTTAAGATAAATCTTTTATCATGGCTTATATCTGGCATATTTTTTACATTTTCATAAATTCCATATTTTTATGTATGTTGCATTGTTCTCTGTTGTATTTATAATGTGTTTATGTATTTTTGATGCAAAATTGATTGCCCAGATCTTACCTCAAGCTCAGCCCTAGTCAGAACCACGTGCCTGATGCCTGTATAGGCATCAACAGAAGATACTTCCTTACCCCAGCCATATGCTTTCATGCAGTAAACTGAACTCTTCACTCCTGCGTTTCTGAAACCTTATCTTTAATCCCAGTCAGAACTTCTATAGCAAGTGCGTGAGGGATCACTTAAGCAATCTGGACGCCCACAAATCCATGGGCCCTGATGGGATGCAAAAGAAAGGCTAGGGACAATGTGGGGCCGCTGCTGAATGAGGTGGGTGTCCTGGTGACGGAGGATGCAGACAAGGCAGAGCTAATGAATGCCTTCTTTGCTTCAGTCTTCAGTGCTAAGACTGGCCCTCAGGAATCCCAGGCCCCTGAGGTAAGAGAAGAAGCCTACAAAGAGGACGACTTTCCCTTGGTCAAGGAGGACTGTGTGAGGGATCGCTTAAGCGATCTGGACGTCCACAAATCCATGGGCCCCGATGGAAT
>Ga0065711_1043774_pt1 | contig 14522 bp, 23 predicted proteins | sample Hoacrofraction12_FD_59098 | JGI IMG/M metagenome (GOLD analysis project Ga0065711, IMG submission 59098) | Hoatzin crop microbial communities from Cojedes, Venezuela - Epithelial fraction 12 v2 (version 2) | ecosystem: Host-associated > Birds > Digestive system > Esophagus > Crop | place...
AGGGGAGGCTGGGCTGCTGTCCCCCATCGCCAGGCAAGCCATGCCACCGCGGCTGGACCCCCGCCACTGTACCAGCACCCGTCCTCCTCGCCTGTTCCTTTAACCGCACCCTGACAGCTACCGAAACACCCCACCCCAGCATCGCGGCTGATTTCTTGGCCACGCTCAAGCCTCCTCGCAAGGCAGGGCACAGGTCGGGACGGTCCCGTCCCACCCTGCAGCATCCCCTGCTCGTCCAGCAATGCCGGGCTGAGGGCTGACGTGCCCGGAGCCGGGACACACCGCGAGCCCGCCGCAGCCGCCCAGCACAACGCCGCTCCGTGCCTCGGCCTCGGAGATGATTTTTCCCCAGCCAAAGGCAAAAGCAGGGCCCGATGCAGAACGCGGCAGGCATCCGCAAGCCAGAGTTCTGCAATACGCCATTCACGCCACAGCAAATGACATACAACAATAATTAGTGAAGATTACATAGCAATTAACATGATTACAATTATGCTAGCTGAAATAATTTATACAATAAAAATCCACACATGCATTGCAACACACGAGCAGGGATGAAAGTGTGGCTGGGATGCTTTTCCTGGCAGCTCAGAAGCAAAGCCAAGACAACTCCGTCTCCGGGAGAGAGAAGAGGCTGGCCTGATTTCTCTCAGAAGAGGATTTTCTTGTCACGCCGGCATCTACAGAAGAGCTCCCGGTTCCCCACACAACGATTTTCTTTCGACATGATAATGTTTAAAAATAAATGAGTCGGATCCCACCAGCCTTGGGACCCGGGCTCCTGCCTGCGTGAGCCGAAGCAGAGGGGGAAAGGATGCCGGGGCGGCAGGGCCATTCCCTCCGGCTCCTCGGGATCAGCCCCTCTGTCACGACGCGACCCCGGCCGGCCTAGCGAGGGGCAGAACAAGCTCATAAAGTTTTGAACTGGCTTCCTAAGAAAAAAACCTAACAGTCTATTGCAGCTCTGCAATGTGCTGTGTTTGTGGAGGCTTAGCCCTGCTGGCCAACATTTTGTACAAGCATTTAAATAGCAGAGAATTACAGAAAACGTTAATCAAATCTCTCGTTCCTGCACCCTGCACTGACGATAGCAGCCTGCTATGCTTTCCTCTGGCGTTTGGCAGCTGTTTGTTCAGGAAATATCCCATATGTAGTGCCGAGAAGCGAGTGCTGGGAAGATTCATTTTTCATTACTGGGTGCTTGTGTAAGACAAAGGAATCTTAATCAGGAAGAGCTCATTTCACTGATCTCATTTTTATTACCTTTCCAGCCTCGTCGTCTGCTTGTTTGCATTTCATACAGCCTCCTCCCCAGTACTTCCACCTTAGCTGAGCTGGAGCCAAGCACAGCGATGCCACTCGCCCTCCGCTGACCCTCAGGCAGGAGCCAGGCTGTCACACCACCTCCAGCTCCGGGCACAAACTCCCTCTCACAATGGCCATGGCCAGTCCACCTGGTTATTTTTACTAATTCCCAAGCCTACCTATCTGCCCTTTTATCATAAATCCAGTTTATTTCAGCTCAGAAATACTACATTAGCCTGAAGTTCCGATTTGCTGCTATTGATTTACGACCAGAGCTGGGTCATTTGGACCAAAGCCCTCTAAGCACTCCGGAGGAATTACTTTTCTGATGGGTGCGGGGTCTCCGCGAGCTCGGCCGGCTGCTGCCCATCCCCTCCCCGCAGGTCCCAGCCCTGCCTGACCACCCTTCAGCTCTGCCTTGTACCAGCCACGGGCTGCTGCAAACCGCTCCAGCACGCCCGAGGCAGCCGCTGCCGGGGGACTCGCTCTTCAGCAGATGAATTCAGGCAGGAGTTCTTTTACTGAACCGAGCAGGTGACTGCAGTGGGGACAGACCTCGCCAGAACCGAGCAGGGAGCTGAGTACCAACGTCTGCGACGAAATGGCAGTCTGCAGACCCGATCAAACCCCGCGTGCTCGGAGCACCTCTCCCCGGACCTGCGTGTGGACGGGGAGCAGGCGGGTGCCGCAGCGAGCTGTGCCAAGCGCCAGCCCGGCCCCTGCCCCGGGTCAGGGGAAAAGCCAGGAAAATGGTGATGCGTGTCCCGGTACGGCATTCCCGGGAAAGCAGTCAGGGGCTGCAGGCAGCGGTGCCGCCAGCCCTGCCCACGGGAATTCGGCACCTTGGCTCTCCCACCCGCATGCACTGCCGGCTGCCGCCTCGTCCCATGGCAAGCAACGCTGCAGATCATGCAGTAGGCAAAAAAGCACCCTCTGCTCGTCACAAAGCTATCGCTGTGCAGATCTCTGTAAGCAAAGTGGAGAAACCGCCTTCCCTAGCTGGGGCTGAAGCTCTCTGCAGCCGCTTCAGCCCCGTGCTGCCCTGCCCCGGGACTCAGAGCTCCATCTCTGCTTGTCCCCGGCTCTCCCAAGCCCCCGAGGAGACCCGACGGCTTCCTTGTCCCCACCACCTCCCTCCTGAGGTGCAGCCACCAGACCCTGATGTACGGGGCTCTGCAAAACTCAACCCATGCAACCGTTTCACCCACGAAACACAACGAGCCGGTCTGTCTGCGACGCGGCCGTGCCGGGGACCGCTGTGAAACACAGGGTCGGTCTCTGGGCTGCAGGGTCTCTCTGACGGGCACTCAGGTGAGGGGGGCCCGATTCGGGCTGGGCACCCGGGCACCCACTGAGCCCCCGGCAGCCCTGCCAGCGAGCACCCCGAGCTGAGGCGGTTTGGCCATGCGAGTGCTTGGGCCACTCGCCAGCTCCCTCGCAGCCCATTAGCATTACCGTCAGAAATTAACATATTTTATATTAGAACTGTATAAACGCATACTGTTTCCTCAGCAGCGAAAGGCGAGCATATGGCATACAAATCCTCAAATAGGCTGCATCGCCTCTTTAAATTATCTCTAGAGAACACATCAAGGGGTATTATACTGCTTGAAGCATGTTTTTGATGTAGCGACTTTCATCTAGCGCTTGACTGATCCTGGCGTGGCAGCGACTACCTCCCTTGATTTGATGTTTCGACCCTGAATACCTCGGGTCCCCCCAAGCTCCTTTCTGCACATCCTGAGAGGAGCGCAGCCGAAGCGCCCGCCGTCCCCGGGCCACCCTCTGCAGCCCCCCCCACCCCGGGGAGCCGCGGGGGCTTCCCCGTCCCCCCCGCAGCTGCAGGCATTGCAGCCGTGCCGCCGCGCTGCTCCGTGGCATCCGTCACCCAGAAAAGGGGACTTCATTTTTCCCTCGTGACAGCAGTGGGGCTGCTGGGGCTGCCAGCTCTGCGTGCTGTCCTTGCCACCCCGATGGGGTGGGATGCCCGCGGCCACCTCTCTGCTCCCAGACGCTGGGAAATCATTCTCCCACCTCTCGCGCTTTTTGTTTTTTTTTAAATAAAGATACAGGAGGTTTTAAAATACCTTTGTGAAGACTTGCTCCTGCAAGACATTTTTCTACCCTCCACGCATCTGCACGATGCTGGAGCTGGCACCAAGCGCCTGCGGTTTCCCCGGAGGAAAGCTATGGTGGGTGCCCCGCGTGGGTGCAGCGGCCGCGCGTCTGTCACCATGCCCGGGATGGGCTGGGGTCCCTTACCTTGGGCCCTGGGTGCTACGGCTGCCGATGGACTGCGCCGAGAGGCTCCCAGCCACGCTGGCACTCGCCGGGGAAGACCAGCCTGTAGATGATGCCGGCCAGGACTTGATGCTCTCTGTGGGCTCGAGACTGAGCACGGAGCCGACACTGGAGCAAGCGTCCCTGCGGGGAGAGGAGAGACCCTGTTAGCTCTGCAGCGGCACCGGGAAGGGGTCCCGGGGCACATGTCGGGGCACAGACCGAGGGCTCCTCCCCAGCTCCAGCAACGGCAGTGCCCGCTGGTGGGCTCTGTGCTGGCTGTTGGTGGCACCAGCACAGGTCAGACAAAACCAACCCTTCCGGGCAGCCTGGTCCTCGTGCCATTGCTGCTGCCATTAACGCTTTCCCTCATGCTGTTGCAAGCACCCTGTAGCCTGCAGACAGCGGGCACTGCTGCCTGCAGTGCCCCGGGACCGGAGCTGCAGTGGCAGAGCCAGGGTGACCCCAGCACCCCACTGTGCCCTACGCACCCCTGGGGTCCCCCGGGGCCGGAGCTACCCCTGCCCGCCCACCGGCACCCCGCGCTCCAGCGGATTAAATCCTTTGGGAACTGAGTTTTCCTTCACAGCCACAGAGCAGCTTCATGATCTCAAAGCACAGCCCGGAGGAGCGAGAGCATCCTGCTGGGTTCGGAGACAGAGCTCCAAGGGGACGCGAGCGGGTCACCGGGCACGGGGCCACGCAGAGCCAGCTCTGCGCCCTGCCCTCGGCGGGCAGCAGGCGGCTGGTGGTCCACAACCCGTCGCACACCCCAGGGCAGACCCCTGCCCTCGGCCAGCAGCTCCCCAGGGCTCACTCACGTCTCTCTCCTGGAGCAGAGCGACTCCCGCGCCGTCTGCACGCTGCGAGGGACGGAAGAAGGGAGTCAGCCCCGGCGCTGCTGATGGCTCACGCAGCCTCCCCAAACCCTCCCCGAGTCTGGCGAGGTGCAAACCCCCCAGGCTCACCGTACCAAAGCTTGCTGTCGGAGCGGGGTTTTCCCTGAGCTGGGCCACACAGCGCCCAGCAGCCCGCGCAGAGCTGCGGCGGGGGCCGGGGCAGCAGCGGGGCCGGGCTGCGAGAGGGACCCCGACGCACGCACCCCCGTCGCAGAGACAGGGGCCGCGTCTGCCCTCGTGGAACACCTCGGGGTGCCCGCGCTGGCGAAGGGCAGGGAGCGCAACACAGCGCTTCGCCTGCACGCAGCCGTCCCCGCCGGGAAGCACTTCTCGCCCCCCGCCGAAGTGTCAGTCGTATTGGAAATCACTTCTGGCTCACTAAGGAGCGAATTTGCGAGCTCACGGTTTCTGTCTCACCCTCGCCTGGTTTAATCACGACATAAAGAAAATCTCTTCTCACGGCATGGTGACAAGCACATCTCTGCGGGGTTTTTAAACGCATTTATCTGTTTTGCCTCCGTTTGTCAGCACACCCCTTTAGCAGTGCAGCAGAGGGGAAAATTGGAGGGCCGTAGAAAGAACACCTGAAAAACTCACTGGAATTTTTTTCCCATTATTTTCTAGCAAAATCCTCTACCCAATCCTCCCAGCGTCACTGGCTCCTCCAGCCCTCCAGCTCCTGTGGTTGAGCAAAGCGCAGGATTTTCAAGCACTAAAGCCAGCGCTGGGGCAGCCGCTGACGCGGGGCAGCACGCCACACCGCTGGGGATGGGAGCTTCCTCTGCAGTGGGGCTACTGCCACCAGTTTGCTTACTTTCAGCTGGGCCACACAGTATGACTTTAAGGGTGACACTTTTTCATGAAACCTCCCATTAACATGATGTTCCTTGTTCATAAACACGTGCTGCTGCAGCGAACACGCTCACCGACGCAGACGTGCAGCCACAGCCACCCTGGCATCGCCCTCACACGGCATCCTTCCCCCCCACGAAGCCCCCGCGCCGCCCCTCGCCTCACCTCTCGGCATCGCTGTCGTCGCTGGAGCGCAGCTCCTCCAGGGCCGCCTGCAGATCGGCGATGCGCCGGATGGACGTCCCCAGGTCAGCCTGCAGGACCTGCCGCACCGCCGCCAGCTCCGCCAGCTGCTGCTCCTGCACGGACGGCACCGCGTCAGCGCCGGCGCGGCACCCCGAACCGCGGAGCGGGGTGCCTGGTGAAGCTCTCCCCGCGCCAGCGCTCTCCGTGCCCTGCCAGGGCTTGCTGCCTGCCACTGCGCCCGCGATAGCTCCTAAAACGCAAACTGCGCCTGAGGAGCGAATGGAGCTGAACCCCTCCGTGACCGACCAGCACCCCCACAACGGAAAAAGGCTCCGAGCGGATGTGCCAAAGACCCCCAGCACAGGGCAGAACATCAGGAGCCACCAGCCATTACCGTGCCCAAACCGAACCCAGCTCCAGGGAGGGGAGGGTGACCGTGGCTTTGGGCACACGGCCATCAGCCGGTCGTACACACAGCCTTCCCGGAGGTAACCGCAGACGGTAACGTCTTCCCGAGCCAGCCAGGCCAGCGTGGGGGGAAGCGTCTACGTGGCTCAGCCCACCAGAGAGTGTAAAACCTGGGCAAGTAATAAAACACTCTGAAGAGAGCAACGGGCTTGAGCTGGCTTCAACCCACACCTCCCTTCTTGCAGCCGGGGATGCCCAGCGCCGGGCAGCGGGCGTACAGAGAGCGGGGTCGGGACGCGGGGGTGAGCTGCAGCGGCTGTGTCGTGCCCGTGCGGTGACTGCAGTACGGCACCGCGTCGCTCTGCGAAATCGAAACGTAACGCCGATACACCAGACGAGCAAATCTGGTGTTAAACATGAACACACGCCCTGTGTGGAATGTGCAGAGGCACCCGGTGGGAGAGCAGCTTGTCCCTGCCGGGGACGGAGCAGGGCACAGACCGCAGGGATGCTCCCGGGCGTTTTGGGGCTGCCCCTCCACTCTCACAGCCCTGCCTGGAAACGAAGCCCTTTCCAGAAACGCCGAAGCTGATCAGAAAAACCAGAAACTCCATTCATAATTTAAGCTACAGGGCAGAGCAGCACAGCCCGGGTGGCTCCGCGGAGCCAGCGTCGCCCGCAGCCGGGCAGCCTCACCGCGCACCGAGGATGCCGACCCAGCGCCGCCCGCCTGCCGCGGCTCAGCACCGCCGTGCCCGTCAGCTTCCAAGCCCTTCCAGCTGGGAAGGAAATCTTCACGCTGTTTTCTAAACCATCGCACGGCTGAGAGAGGAGAGCGAGCGCGACCTGCAAATCCGCCGTGGTGGAAGCCGCCAGCTGTAAAATCGCCACCTCGGCGCTGACAAGGTGAGGGATGATTTGCAGCGCGGGCTGCGACGGGCCGCGGCGCAGGAGCCGGCAGACTGTCAGAGTGAATAATGAAAGCCCTGGGATCCCCGGGCACGCGGGCCTGAGGGGAAGAGCATTTCAGTTCATAAAAACATGGAAAGAAATATCCCATTCGGGTCGCGCAGCATCGCGGTTGCTTCTGGAAACGTGCCGGTACTGGGAAAAACCTGATCTCTGCCAAGAAGCTTCCTGAAACGCCGTGCTTCCGAGCTCTTTGCTCCCCTCCCGGCTCGGGGAGGGGGGTGGAAAGGCCAGGAAGGGTGCGGGTGGGGGACTGCATCGGCCCCACCAGCCACGCACATCAGCCCTTGGAAGCACGCGCCCTCCTCTTCCTCCCGCGGAGAAGCAGGGGTCGTCGCCTTCTCCCTGGCCAAGCAGCAGATTCCCGGCTCGCAGAAAGCCCCAGCGCTCCAGCAAGGGGCTGCAGCCGCTGCCACAAAGCAGCGACGGTGAAGCAGAACTAAGGGTCCCGTGCTTCACGCTTGGGCTGATTTTTCATTGAAAAGCTCCGCTAACGTCCCTCCTGCCTTGCAGTGGTTCGGAGCAGCCCTACCCTGCCTGTCCTGCCACCCAGCAAAGCTCCTGCCCACGCACCCAGCCGGGGCACGGGGAGCCTGGGGAGGGACGGGGACGTGGCACCAGCCCTGAGCCCAGGGAAAGGGGCACTGGGTTCCCAGTGGGGCCGAGAGCCCTTCTGCCACCCGGGCTCAGGAGCATCCTCCATCATTAAACCGTTAAACCCCGGTCCCTGGCCGCACCGGCCGATCTCGCTCCTTCCACCAGACCAGGCAGTCACGCGCAGCGGAGACCAGCCTGCCCAGCTCAGAAACGCCGGCTGATGTATATTTTATAATCGCTAAATAAAAGATAGGTTCTGCCTGGTCTTGCACGCATTTCCAGCTTCGCTTCTGCCACTCACGGCGTATCGGCAGACAGAGCACCCCGGAGCACAGCACTCCCCGCACCCAGCGGCACCCGTCCCCTGGCAGGTCCGAAGCGTTCATCTCAGAAAGCTGAGGTTCAATTCTGCTGACGGGGAGCCTGAATTAAAGGCTCTCTCGCGACACGGGGGACGGGAGCTGGAGCGGACGCCCACCCAGCCCTCTCGGGCACCACCCGCTCTCGCTGCAAGGGGGAAATATCGCTGCTGCTTCGTGGGTACCCAGGCACGAGAAAGGCGAGGGAGGGGTGGCGAGGGCCGAGCCCCCGGCACCACAGCACCCTGCGGCACGGCACGGCATGGCACGGCAGCGGGGCTGTCACCCAGCAGGCAGCCAGGCACGGCAGAGGAGAGGGGACATCGCAGCTGGCAGCTCCCCACCTCCTACCCCGTCCCCCGCCCACCTCGCCACATCCTAGTGCTGCTTTCACCACTGCTCTGGAAAAGGATTTCTAAAACCTCTTTTTCTGAAGGTTTCTTTTTCTGAAGAGTTTCTTTTTCATCTCATTTTGTTTGGGAAGCATTTGAAGATAAGTTAAAAAGAGCTAAGCAAAAACAGTAGTGAAATAATTTCTGGGACTATAAAGGATGCCAAGGCAGGCACCGCAGAGCATCCAGCGCCGCGTCCTCGTCGCCGTCTTTTATTTTTGTTTGCGGTTCTGCTGTCACAACATAACCTTTGCGAGCTCCCATCCACCTGAAGTGAAGTGTAATCTAATTAGTCCAATTTGGATCGCTTCTATCTGAATAATTTAGCATACACCTGCAGTATTCATCAATCATTATTATTTTTAATTAAGTAATTAACTCGCAGGTTTTCAGAAAGTTTGAAGTGACAAAATTCCCGTGGCTGAGGTCTCGAGCGAGACGGCGCCAGTGGCTCTTTCTGCACTCGCAGACACCAGCGTTCGCGGTAATTGGTGTGAGCAGCCACAAGTGCTGATGATTTCCTGAAGAATTTACATCTTCAGGAGCAAAGCAGAAATCACAGCCTGCTGTACAACAGGCCTAATTAGCGCCTGTACAGCGGAGTCTTCACTCGCAGCCCCTCCACCACCCCACCTCACCTCCAAGGACTGGCTCCCTTTGATGATGATTGTCCTTACACCTCGCCAAAGTCATTAGCTTTTCAAGAAAAGAGCAGCTCGGGAAGACCCAGGAGCAGGTGGTGCTGGGCTGCCGAGACATCAGAGGCTTTGGCTGGGACCCTGCTGGGAGCTGTGGGTTTGCCTGGGCGGGAGCACGGCATGCCCGGCTGGAGGCACAAACAGCTCCCACCTTGCTTCTCAAGTTCACTCAAAGCTCAAAAAAAATCTTCAAAGCTTGCAAATGAAAAATAAAAAATCATAGAGATCAGGCTGTCATGTGCTACAGCACGCTGGACGGCGTGGCGACAACAGGGCTGCATCCCAACAGAGAGCTGCCGTCAGAAGATCCAGAAAAAGAGGTTATTTCCACTGTGACTCGCACCTTTTTTAAAAAAAAGAAGCGTGAAGAATATCGTCACACCTGTACACTTCAGTTTTCAGTAAAAATAGTTAATTATTGTGCTGATGAATTTCACAGCTTCGTTAAAGAAACCTGATTTTAAGGAAGCCCCCACAAGCCCCCCGTGGCGCAGGTCGTGGAGCTGCGTGTCGGTGCTGGAGGAGACGCGGCGAGGCCGGCCGGCTCCCCGGCACACACCTCTGCCAGCCGGGCCTTCCTCCCGGCAGGATCAGCCCCTGCTTTTCCCGGGCATCCCAGCAAGGTCCCACGCGGGCGGGAGGCACCGGCTCTCCAGGGCAGGAGCTCGGTCCCGGGCTCCCACCCCAGGCTCCGGCAGCCGCTTGACGTCCCCCGTGACATCCAAGCCGCACGGGCGGTTCAGCCCAGCCACAGGTACCCCCTGCCAGAGACCCCAGCTGCTTTTAGCTTTTCGGTTACCGCTTGGCACCCGCGGGAAGCACTGCTGTCTAAAGGCGGAGCTGGGCCGTGCTGGCTCGCTAGCGCTCGCATCCCCTCCCCTGCGGCAGCAAGCCCCCAGGTAAGGACGGAGATGCTCTGCCAGCAGCACGGTGAAAATGGCCCCAGCAAGGCACGGAACCGGGTCCTCACGCAGTGTCCCTGCCCAGGGCTTTCAGTGGTGGCCATGGACATGCAAAGCAGCTGAGATGAGGCCGCTTGCACACCCCCCCCTTGTCTCCCCGATGCTCACGACAGACCATCCACCCATCTCCAGCGTCATCTCCAGAGCACCGAAGCCAGGAGCCGTGCCCAGCACCCAGCAGCACCCTGCCCTAACAGCAGCCTCGGGGGGAAAACCCCAGCCAGTGGCTGGTCCCAGCCGCAGCGACAGCAGCTCATCGCCCCACACAGCCCTGCCCCATGCCTGGTCCCAGCCCTGCTCCCTCCTGACCCGCACCGCGCCAGGCAGCTTCACCAGGGGACGCTTGCATCGGGGCGAGCGCGTGTGCATACATGATGAGCTAAGAGACCAGGGCTTGTTTTGAAGCTCCCCAGGACTGACTCTAAGTTGGAAATCCATCTCTGGCTTCTCTCCATGACTCACTCTCTGCCGTGGCCCGAGGAGACCAGGCGGCTGGGTCTAGCCTGTCAGGCTCTGGGTGTCAGCACAGCAGCTGAGAAACGAGGAGCTGTCGCAGGCTGGGATCCAGATTTCATCGGAAGAGCAGCTACAGCTCCATGGAGGAAATCCAGGACACACAACCGGAGCAAAGAGAGAGACAACCAGGGCCAAGTGCTGCCCCCGCCGTGAGAAAACACGGTCCCTCACGGCGACGGCGCGGGGCTTGGGAAGTGTTCAAAGCCCGCTCTTCGTACAAAATTCATACGGCAGAGCCATCTGCCTGGCAGCCAGCTCTCCAGCGCCCGCCCCTGCCTCTCGCTGGATTCTCACCGCTGCCTGCGAATGGCGTGAGCCTGTCTCCCAACGGCCCAAAGCCAAAAACGAGGGAGGGGTGAAAAGAGCTGGCCTGAGCCTGGCTGAAGGTGCGGGGACGGTGCGACAGGATTTTCAAGTGCCTCCACCACAGATAAATACGAGCTGTGAGAATAAACTACCTTACCTACAGGCACCAGCTCTTAGGACCCCAGGAAGCAAGATGGGATTTCTAACCCAATCCACACAAGGAATCTGTCCCTTCCACGCTTCTCTTAAACCCTGGCGGTGTGTGGCAAGTCCACTACCTCATGACTGTTTATTTAAATAAATTTTTAAAAACTTGTTAAGTGCAGACCGTGACTTAAGCAACGTGAAGTGAATAATGAATGCAGTATTTATAACTGATGGGGGACCCGACCGGAGCAGAGCTGTAAGCGGGGTTCTATTAACTACTGCTGCTCTCCACCAGCCGCCCGACAAGCACGGCTGGGCTCTGCGATCACAGCTCTCCCGCGATGTTTTATTCAGGTGCTGCTAAGAGTACGCACGGGCTGGGGAAGGCCCCTGCTCCCGGGGAACGCCGCGGCAGCCCCCGGCTCCCGACGTGCCCGCGCCGCGGTGAGCTCATGCAACCCCGGTTCCCGCAGGGCAATCGCCCCGACCATAGAATCACAGAGTCATTAAGGTTGGAAAAGACCTCGGAGATCATCACGTCCAACCGCCAACCCAACACCCCCCTGCCTGCTAAACCATGTCCTGAAGTGCCACATCCACATGGTTTTTGAACCCCTCCAGGGATGGGGACTCCCCCACTGCCCTGGGCAGCCTGTCCCAGTGCCTGACCACTCTGCCAGTAAAGACATTTTTCCTAATATCCAATCAAAACCTCCCCTGACACAACTTGAGGCCATTGGCCTTGCTGAACCTCGTACAGCCGGCCTCAGCCCATCGATCCAGCCTGTCCAGATTCCTCTGCAGAGCCTTCCCACCCTCCAGCAGATCGACACTCCCACCCAACCTGGTGTCATCTGCAAACTTACCGAGGGAGCACTCAGTCCCCTCATCCAGCTCACTGATAAAGATGTTAAACAAGACGGGCCCCAAAACTGAGCCCGGGGAACACCCCTCCTGTGCTGGCAGGGAGAAACCCGGGGCGGGTGTGGTGTGTCGGGGCGAGCTCACCCACTGCAGGGTGCCCGGCCCCTTCCTCCTGCTGCAGAAGGTGCCAGATGACCCCAAACGTCGGCGTATCCAGCTAAGCCCCTCAGTACTGCCTTACAAGTTTGTCTGTTACAGGGTTTTCTGTCTTATTGCGGGGAGGTGCCTCTAAAATCCCTTTCAAACTTCTTTGCAAACTTCATTTATGAGAACAGAAGCGTGCCAAGACGGCCGAGCATCTTGCTACACCCGTCGTTCACATCCCCGTATGAAACATTCAAAGAGCTCCTAAAAACAGACGCACAAACACAAAAACACAGTTAAAAGCAGCCACCCGCATCCCAACAGACAGCGCATCTGTGTTCCCAAACACCGCGTCTCTAACAAAGCTGCGATCAACACGCAGTTATCATAGCAACGGGAGCTGTGCCTGGCTCAGCGCCCGCAGGGAGCGCGGCAGGATCCGGCCCGGGGGTGGCTGCGAGCCCGGCGGGCGCACAGGGCACAGCCAGCAAAGCAGCCCGATCCGAAATCCCGTGGGTCCGAAGAGCATCGAGGGCTGCGCGACTCCGACCCGGCGGGGACAGCCATTTGGTGCCCGGGGGACGGTGTCCCGGAGCCGCGGAGCACGCGGGATTCAGGCTGGCAGAGCCAGGACGACGCCTGCTCACGGGGGATGCGGAATAATTCACACCAAAGCACCATTCCCTTCAGAAAGGCTGGCAGCCTCGGGGCGAAACAAATGCCGAAATCTCCTTGATTGTTAAATAAAAGATTATTGATAAAATAACTGCTTCTAACGTGGCGGTGCTGCCAGCAGAGATGCAATATCTTTCAATTACTGCTTGGAAGCAAGGTTTTCCTTTTGTTTACTGGAAATAAACAACATAAAATTGCTGCTTGCGGAGGACTGTAAAGTGAAGGTGAAGCTACTCTTGCCGTACTCCCGATTCCGTCGGGGCTGTGCCCACGCAGAGCGCGTTAGCTGCTTGTCGGCGCGGTCCGACACGCCGCCGTGCCGCAGCGGGGCTGCGGGGCCGGAGCCGGGAGCGTGGCGAGGCGCTGAGCCCTGGCACGCCGAGCCATGCCGCCGGCGTTCGGCACGTGGGGGGCTGGCAGGAGGACGGGGCATTTCCCCCGTGCCTTGGGTTCTGCCCGACCCGTGGACGACCAGCACGAGGAGGTGCAGGCGTGACCTGAGCACCCTCTCGGCATTTCCTAGCGCTGGGCAGGCAAAGCAACCTCCTTCCCGGGACCAAGCACAGAGCAGGGGGACTGCCCAGGCTGCCAGCCCAGCTATGCAGAAATGAAACACGAGGGCCTCAGCACCAGCTTCAGTTCAACCATTTGGGGCTGCGGAGGGACGCGAAGCGACCCCCTGCCCCTCCGAGCCCTCCCCAGCCCCGCTCACGGAGCCCAGCCTGGCACCCCGGCATCAGCAAAGCCCTCTTGGGCAAAGCCCTTGGCCGTCTTGGCACGCTTCTGTTCTGATAAATGAAGTTTGCAAAGAAGTTTGAAAGGGATTTTAGAGGCACCTCCCCGCAATAAGGGAGGTGCAGGGGAGCACCTGGGACACGGCTCACCCGTAGCAGCAACCTGGCCAGCTCCAGCTCCCAGCGCGGAGCACACAGAGCACCATGCAGCCAACCGCTTCTCCAGGACCCTCGGGCCAATCTGCAGGTTTTGGGGGGGGAAACCCCCCTGTGGCCCTGGGGCAGTGGGAGCCCACGGGGCAGCAAGCCCTTACCAGCTCCACGCGCCGGCGGCTGGACTCCAGCTCCCTCTGCACCAGCTCGTCCATGTCAGCCTTCATCTCCTCCATCCTCCTCTGGTAGTACCGGGTGCTCTCCTTCTCCCGCGCCTCCGACTCGGCCACCTTCTCCAGCTCTTCACCCATCTTGATGATGCTGTCTCGCAAGCGCAGCACCAGCGCCTGGGGAGGAGGGTGCGAGGTGAAGCAAGGGAGGTGGAGGTGAGTCACGAAGCTCTGCACGAGCACCAAGTGACGCGGCGAGCGCTCCCTCCCTGGCCCGTGCCGCAGTGCCGGTCGCTGTTACCCTGCCAACCATCGCCCTGAAACCTTGCAAGTGGCGGCAGCTGCCTGGAGCGGGTGCGGACCCCAGGGACCCCAGACCATCTCTGCACCCCCACAACAGGCAGTGCCATCCCCCAGGGCCACACCACGTCACCATGGCTCCCACGGAGCCGGCTGCTGCTCTGGGGACACACGAGCATTTTCCGTCGCCCCTGGGCTGGGCTCGCTCGGGCAGCGCAACTCGGGAGAAAGTGGCAGTAAAAGCAGCCCCCGGGGCACCAGCAGACGTGCTGATTAGTGGGGACGGTGAAATATTGCGATCGGTCCGGGTGTCCTCACGTCCGGACGATGCCAGAGCAGAGCGATGCCCATCGCAGAGGTGCTGCCATGGAGGTGCTGAGCAGTCCACACACACTGCCCGGGGGCAGGGACTGGGTGTTCCTCCACGTTACAGAATCCCAGAATCCCAGCATGGCAGGGGTTGGCAGGGCCCTCTGGGGTCACCCAGCCCAACCCCCTGCCCAAGCAGGGTCACCCACAGCAGGCTGCACAGCACCGCGGCCAGGCGGGGCTGGAATATCTCCAGAGAAGGAGACTCCACAGCCTCCCTGGGCAGCCTGGGCCAGG
>Ga0065711_1043775_pt1 | contig 14522 bp, 11 predicted proteins | sample Hoacrofraction12_FD_59098 | JGI IMG/M metagenome (GOLD analysis project Ga0065711, IMG submission 59098) | Hoatzin crop microbial communities from Cojedes, Venezuela - Epithelial fraction 12 v2 (version 2) | ecosystem: Host-associated > Birds > Digestive system > Esophagus > Crop | place...
GGCCCCAGCGCCCTGCTGCTGCCGCTTCCGCCGCCGCAGAGGGCCCGGGGGGAGCGGGGCGGGAAGCGCGGCCTCCTTCCCCCGAGACCCCGCCGAGGGAGGGAGGGAGGCCCGGCCGGAGCAGAGGCCGCGGCCCGGCGGTGGCTGCCGCCCGTCGTGGTGCCTTCAGCTGGGTGCCCCTGGGCGACGTGTCCCGCGTTGGCAGAGCGCATCAGGCCTTCATCTCGGCACGCTGCGGGAGGCCTTGCCCGCAGAGTTACCGAACCAGCCTGGCTCCACGTCTGGCGCGGGCTGGAAAAACTCCCGCCGTGCTCCGGCGCTGGTACCGAAAGGGCACAAACCACATACGCCCGCGTCTTGTGCCCGAGAAGGGCGGATGGCCGGCAGTGCTGAGCTGAAAAGTCTGACCAGCGTTTGCTCCAAGACATGGCCAGGAGAATTACTGCAGGCAGAGTTTTCAAACTTGCGTTTTCAAAGGCCTGCAGCACACTTGAAATCAACGCGCTTGAAATCAACGGGTCGTTCCACAGAGGGCTGCAGTGTTGGCTGAGCTCGGTGAAAGGCCTGCTTGTCATCGCTGAAAACCACGGCGCTTATTTCGGGACCGTAAACACGTTACTAAACTTCGGGGGCCTAAGGCTGAGTTTTCTGACCTAAGTTTGAATGCAAACTACCAGTCACGTTACAATCAACACTACCTACTTCCACATCTATTGTGAGAATTACGTAGTTGATATTTACACAATACTTACAAACAAGTAGTGTTCTATGCCTGTCCTTATTGTTCTTCTTACACAAACCAGAGCGATGGCGCTCACTTTACACGCTGAAGAGGTTTCGCCGTCTCTGCTCTTTGCAGTCGTTTCGGTTTGTAGGCCGTATGAGCAGGATGCGCTTGGGAGGGGACTGGCATGAGCAAACTCTTAACAAAAATTCTGTGAGTTCTTCCCTCAGAATATTAGGTGAAATTCATAGGCTGGCTCTCTTTTCAGAGCTGATCTTGTGTCCACCGAGTTCAGGAGCAAAGGGAAAAAAACCAAGAACAAGGCCTGATTTCTTAAAACAGTCAGAGACCTCTTCATCAACCCGGTGCCTCTCGTCCTGTCTACCCCGCTTTGTGATTATAGCGAATACAGAAAACAACACCGTATATTTAAATTTGGCCTTCAGCCTTGAAATCTGAAGTTACCATTTTGAGATATATTAGCTTTTTAGGCCTCCTTTCCGCTTAGATGTGTTTATAGTCCACAAATGAAGCACATCTAAACTATTGTCTTTTCAAGCTCTGATAACATTTTTAAAATGTGCAATATATACCTAGATTAATAAAATACTTTTCAGAGAAAGCAATAAATGGCAAGGTTATTGTTATGCACGCCTCCTTGTGCCTCTGCGATATGAAATAGGAGCAAATCCCCACCGATGGTCAGGCTATGCTCCATGCAGATAGATGAGGCATCGAGGTGGCTTCAAGCAGTTTTACTCCTCCCCGGGCCCCCTTTGGTTGAGTTTTAAGGATTACGCTGATGTTCCCAACTTCTTTACAGTCCCAGAGGCATGAATCCCTGCAGGCAAGACCAAAAAATTCGTCACCTGCTCTAGATCTGGGATAAAAGTGGCATGGCACCGCTCAGGGTGCCTGTGTGCCGCACCCTCAGATCTGGAGCAGAGCAGAGTGCCGGCACGTCTGTGTGGAGCAAAACCACCTTCTGTGGAGACGCCAGCTTGGGTCCTGGCAACGAAACGCCCATGGGTGCGTGGTGCTGGGCCTGATTTACCGAGCCCTCTCCTTGGCATCTGTCCTTTATCCTCACAGTGTGTCGGAGAGGCAAAACGTCGCGACGCCCAGCTTCGCCCAGCCTACACAGGTGCCAGGGCTCACGGAGTCGGCTGAGACGGGGCACACAGACCGTCTCTGTGAAGCGGGTCTGCAGAGCCCTGATGGGAAGTGTGTGGAAGGGCTGTGCCGAGACAGTGTGCTCTGGCCCAGTCCTGTTCCTGGAGCTTGCTGCTGGCCGCCTCAGGAGCACGGAAACGTGAGGCCCACAGTGTAAATAAAACGTCGGCTCTTTAATTATGGCCTAAGGGCCTGCTGTGGAGCAAGGACTTGAGTGCAAGAATTTCAGGCCCCGGAGATCCTGACCACTGTACTGTTTGTTTCTGTGTATGTCCGTTAGAGTACTTGGTATCTGTAATTTATTAAATTCTTCGTACTCTTTTTAGTTACATTCAGTTTTCTCTAAATGCAGAAGAGGTGGTCACTCAGAGCATCCTCTCTCTGCCATATGTTTCCTGTGTGCCCTGGTTCCTTGATCTCTTTCTCTCCCCTTTCTCTGTTCTTACGTGTCTCCTTTTTTCCATCTGCATTTTCCTCCAGCAGCACCCATTTCCTGTGGGTTTCATCACCACCCCCACCCTGCTTCCATCTGTTGGAGAGATCCGCCACGAAGTTAACTTGCAATTACACTACCAGTGAAATTACACCAACACTTACAGCGGCATTACCAGGCGTTAAAGCGAACACCCCAGTGAAATTAATGGGAGAGGGGGGGATTCATCCCTCTCACCAGCAGGTTGTCAGCAACCTCAGGTAGGTGAAGCAGCAGCTTCTCAGGTAGCCTAGAGAAGCAGAATTGCTTTCCAGCAGGCTCGCTGACGCTCTGCAGCCTGCATGTGCCATGGGAGGCAGAGAAATACATCAAATGACCGTCCGCAGCTGCGGGCTGCGATGCTGACACCTCTGACAGGGCAATAATGGGAATTGACTGTAACTTCTCTGTCGCAATAGTCTAGTATGGCTCTACTGACTCAGACTTTTTAATGTGATAATTTTTCTCTCTGGTATGTAATTTAATTGATTTGTCAATGTTTGTGCGCTGTCCTTCCACCCCACCAGAAATACAGGCTTATAAAAGTCCAGTTTCAGGATTGTGGCAACAAATTAGAAAAGCAATTTGAGTTACAAGGTTAGATGAGCTGTATATGCCAGCAATTTTCACAGTTACTTTGTGTGGTATATTTAATATTGGGCAAATTCAATTTATTCTATCGTTTTAATAATACTTTAATGAATTGCGTGGAATGATATATACAGAGCGCTGTGCGATGGTATAAAACACTACAGTTGCCTCCTCAAGTTTTGCTATGCCATTTCTGCATAGATTATAGTAATTGAACATCTTAAGTAGAAATTAATTGCAATTTTTATAAGTTAATTTCTCAGGTAGGGAGAAAAAAGTTCTCTACTTATAGCGAGCGCTAAAACTTAGCATTTAACTAACTGCTACATACAGGAGGAAAATAGCTCATGGCTGACTTTACATAAGGGGTCTGATTTTTTCCAGCTTTGTCCGTAATAGAGAAAGTGCCACTCTAAGAAAGGCCTTCACTCCCAGTTCCAACTTTAAATCGCGCCACCAATGCCATGGGGATAAAACTAGGGTGTAAATCGATATTTAGCCGCTCTGATGTACTTGGAAGGCCCATTCATCCCTCAGCAATGAAAAACTTTGCCGTGTGCAAAATTTCAAGGTGCTGAGACGTCCCAATTTCTGGTATCCTGACAGTGTCTGTTGATCAGACAGCCCAAAATGCTGAGAACCGGGAGGAATGGGGGTGACTGCTCATCCAGCTACCTTCGCCTCACCTGGATGGCGAAGCAGTTAGGAAAAAATAGAGTTTTGTTGACTGTGTTGGATGGAGGACACTGCCTCCGATATAAACATGGTTGTGCTTTTTCCTTACGTGTGTGGAGAGCCTTGCTGTGTCCTTTGTGCCTGATCCCTGAAGCAGTCACACTGAGACCGAGCAGTGCCTGCAAGCCACTGGGATGGCACTCGTTCCTGTACGGAACAGGACAGGCAATTCCTCCCACCACTTCGGTTTCACTGTGTCAGTGGCGGAGGTGATGCAGGCCTGCCCAGATCAGCCTTTCGGTACCTCTGGCGTGGCTAGCAAGGCAGCTCTAGCAGTGCGGTGCTTAACACGAGCAGTCAGACCCGCTCAAGAAGCCGTTGGGTTTCGCAGTTAGCGGATACAGAGCCCTGCTGCGGGGATTACACGGCTCCCCTGCTCGAGGCTGGATGTTCTAAAGCTGATGCAGGTGACCTAAAGCTCACTCTTCAGCTGTATCGTGACCATTCACTAAAATGAAACACAATGGGAGAGTCCAAAAAAGTAAATAGGTGCACTCACATGAAACCGAGAGAGGCTGGAGGAAGACGCGAGATCTAATCACAGGCTCTAGACTAGGATTAAGAGTAGAAAACCAGTGGGACTCGCAATCTTTGCTTTGTGCACTTTTTTTTTTTAAAGAGATAAACAACTGCTTCCCTTTTATGAGGATTTCTGGTGGGACATTGTCCATAAACCTCTGGACTCCTACGAGCTCTAGGTCCTCATCTCACCAGCATATCATTCTGGAAGACAAGAAAGCTGCCTGGGCAGCAGCAGTAGGAGTTCCCCTTTCCAAACCATGTTCATGAAGTACAGGAATAGATGGTCCTCTTAACACTAATTATGAGCAAGATCTTGCTTTTTCTGTGTTTCATTTTCTAAAATACCTTAATAGTAAGGAAACCATGAAAACCGTATTTCCTCCGAGATAACAGAAACCCCACAGTCATCATCTATAGTACAGTCCTGTTTTCCAGGGACTGCAAATAATAACATAACACTTACAAGAGGCAGCATAAAGGTCAGGAAATTGCAGAATGCATTCCAATGTCTTCAGATTCTGCGAAGACTTCTTTTTCTTTCCTTAGACGAGCTGTAAGAGAAAGACAAAGTCTTCAGGAGTAACCTGCGCTTCCACGTGTGGGCCAGACGCCTTCATCCATGGGAACAGCCATGAGGTTATTACTGTGGCGGCACTTGCAGCTGCAGCGTGTGAGCCGCAAGCTGTTTAAACTGCGCACTGCGTGTCTGCGGGCACGGTAACCAACCTCGGGCTGGGACAGAGACTCTCTTCGGTTTGATGAATACGACTGAAAAAGTACTTGCACATGTGCAGTTGTTTTGGTTTGGCCTGGATAAATGCCAGGTGCCCACCAAAACCGCTCTATCACTCCCCATCCTCAGCTGGACAGGGGAGAGGAAATATGATGAAAGGCTCGAGGGTCGAGATAAGGACAGGGAGAGATCACTCACCGACTACTGCCACGGACAAAACAGACTGAACCTGGGGAGAAAAGGAAGTTGAATTTATCACCAATCAAATCAGAGTAGGATAATGAGAAAAGAAAATTAAATCTTAAAACAGGTTCCCCCCACTCCTCCCTTCTTCCCAGGCTCAACTTCACTCCTGTTTCTCTACCTCCTCCCCACCCCGAGCAGGGAATGGGGGTTGCAGTCAGTTCATCACGCGTCTCTGCCGCTCCTTCCTCCTCAGGGGGAGGACTCCTCACACTCTTCCCCTGCTCCAGCATGAGGTCCCGCCCACGGCAGACAGTTCTCCACGAACTTCTCCAAAGTGGCTTCTTCCCACGGGCTGCAGCTCTTCATGAACTGCCCCAGTGTGGGTCCCTTCCACGGGGCGCAGTCCTTCAGGAACAGGCTGCTCCAATGTGAGTCCCCCACGGGGTCACAAGCCCTGCCAGCAAACCTGCTCTGGCGTGGGCTCCTCTCTCCGCAGGTCCTGGCAGGAGCCTGCTCTAGCACGAGCTCCCTACGGGGTCACAGCTTCCTTCAGGCACATCCACCTGCTCCAGCGTGGGGTCCCTTCCACGGGCTGCAGGTGGAGATCTGCTCCACTGTGGACCTGCATGCACTGCAGGGGGACAACCTGCCTCACCATGGTCTTCATCATGAGCTGCAAGGGAAGACTCTGCTCTGGCATTTGAGCACCGCCTCCCCCTCCTTCTTCACTGACCTTGGTGTCTGCAGAGTTGTTTCTTTCACATCATCTCACTCCTGTCTCTTGACTACCGTTACCTCGCAGTTTTTTCTTCCCCTTCTTAAATACGTTATCCCAGAGGCGCTACCAATGTCGCTGATGGGCTCAGCCTTGGCCAGTGGCGGGTCCATCTTGGAGCCAGCTGGCACTGGCTCTGTCAGACATGGGGGAAGCTGCTCGCAGCTTCTCACAGAAGCCACCTGCATAGTCCCCTTGCTACCAAAACCTTGTCATGCAAACCCATAACAGCGGTGGATAGAATTTGCCATTTTCAGTGGGAAAACCCATACAAAATGTGCTTATTCGCTAGCCAGCCTACACCTTTGCTATGGGTTGGTTTCAGTTTGCCCGAAGCCAAGCCCACAAAATACAGAGTGAAGAAGGATTATAATGGAATAAATAAACTTGACAAAATGTGTCAGAGCAAATGATGCTAAAGCCGCTATTTAAACATCCCCTCATGTGGAGATCGAGGAAGACAGTGGTCAGGGAAGAGCTTGGTAATTCTCCGTTTCGATGGCAAGAGATGGCTAGAGGAAAAAAATCTTTTTTCAGGTCTGAAGACAGTTCGTTTTGGTGCCTTTCTACATGGGATTTTTTCATCCTAACATTTTTTTCTTTATTAGCAAACAAAAATAACAGAGTAATAGCTAACTCCTATTAAAAAACTACTGGGGGAGGCAAAGCAGAGCTTATAATAGAGTTGTTGCTGCAGCCTTAGAGCATAGTGCCAAATACCTCTGTCATGAAAAACAAACGGATGTTATGATGCTTTCCCATTACCTTTTGTTGGGGGAATGAAATGTCACAAAATATTGTGCACACTTCCTGTTGGGGACCAGGGCATACGGGACTGGTTTACAACAGAAGGCAGAAGGATTTTGTTTCAAATTGGACAGACCTGGAACTGAAGATTCAAATATGTTTTCATTTTCTAATGACAGCACAGGATGAAACACCAGTACCTCTTGACTATAAAATTTCAAACACAGTATAGAATCTGACTAGACTAAAGGTAGTACGTCTGCTGCCCTTTTTCACTCGAATAGACATTATTTCACTTAAACTGAAACTGCTCTGGAAATTCAGACCATGTCTTTTAGTCTTGAGCTCTAAGGTCCTGCACTTTTAAAGTGATGTTTGTCCACGTACTGACAGTTGAAGAACCCCACCTCTATTGAAGTTGGTAGGCGTTCCGCAGGCTCTCTTTCAGCACATCTTACTCACTTTTTTCTCTATCTGTACTCAGGCATGCTTACAGAGGGGCTTATCCACATAAGGGCTGACTAAACACTGAGCAAACAGTTCAGAATTTGGCTGTCTTTTATAAATAATGATTCAAAGGTTTGATTTAGCTACAGGTGAGCCTGAGCCACAAAAACTGCATCTGGCTCCTAACTGTGTCAACTCCCATGGCAGAGATTTTTTTTTTTTTACCCCACATGTTTTATTTCAGCCAAAGCTTGGCCTGAAGGTTCCTGCAGAAAGACAAACTGTGAATCAGAAGCCTGTATCAGTGCTCCGGGTGAAGTGCGTACCAAGATAGCCTGCAGCCACATGCCAGCTTGCCATTGACCTTTTATCTGCATAAATAGTCGTGACCTTTGGGCTGCTCAAATTAGTGCTAGCTGCTCGAGCAGTCAAGTATCACAACCCTGTTCTGCCCAGGCCACATCTCTTTGCCCCTAACTGCTCGTGCCGTCTCCTTCGCCAGGCGATGGAGGCAGGTGGGGGAACAGGGCAGCTTCCTTACCTCTGTGGGCATCCTCTGCCGCAAAGGATGTCCACCACTGGCTGGGTAAGACCATACTAAGGCCTGACTACATCGATTGAGCGACGCAGAGAATATCCAGTGAAGGAGCTTACAATCCGCCTTTAGACTGACACTTTTCTGTAGGGCACAATAAACATTCACCTTTGCTCTTGCTTTAATTTATAGTGTCTTTTCATTAAAATAAGTCCTAAAAGAGTTTTAAAATCAAAAGAAATAAATCATTACTGGAACAGTTACTCTTTTGCTAAGCCTCAAAGTAAATTGTTTTGCTTAAAAACTGTAGTAGATCACTAAACCACAGATATCTTTTTAAAATATAATCCACTTTTTATTCGGTGGACCATAAGCTGTATAGGGTTTAATGCCCGTTATTTTGTCAGTAGAGCAGGGCTAGTGTGCTCTCTGATGTAAATAAACATTTGGTCCTGTTTCAAAATGCATCATTTGTATCCCTGAAACCACAGCAGTTTTAGTTTGTTTTGGAAATAGGTATTTGCACGGTTTTACAAGCACATTTTTTCCAGTTGTTTAGAAGAGATCCTTTGGTTGCTTGAATGACAATATTGACTAGGCCTGGGGAAAAAAAAAAAAAAAAGAGTGGGATACTTTTAAGGATATAAAGCAGGAAAAAACCACAGCATTTTCAAGGTTCTCCGAGATGATGACTGCAGAGACACATTTCAAAGGGAGGTTACTATGCCTGAAATGCTCTCCAAAGCTCTTTTGTTCTGATTTCTTTTAATTGGAGCTCTTTTTGCTTTGACTGTTCTAGTCATGGGATAGCAGATACCAAGTGTATTTTTTCAGCCTGATGTACATTGTCTGTGCGATGCTTTAAAAATTCAGTTGACTCCTATTACACATTCTGAAGACAATTTTAATTGCACCAAGGAAAACTGTCAGGCAAGTAGTGAGATAGCTAGTCACTAATCCCTGTGCTCTTAAAATTAAATTTGTGGGAGCCATCCCACAAGTAAGAGTGGGAGCTGCGTGCTGAAGAACACGCCTGCTGCCTTGGGCAGTTGCGTTGGAAGGGAACTGATTGTTCTGCTGCATCAGGTCCCTCGGCACCGCACCGAAGTCTAACCCACAGCAGTCGGGGTGAGCTGAATCTCACCCCATGTGTCAGGAATATCTTCTCGCTGGAAGGGCTGCAATGCCACGCATATGGTCCTTGGTCAGCCACCCGAACAGCAAGTGTCCTGTCTCTCTCCCGAGAGGATGATTTGGACGAGGGCCACGAGCTCTGAGAGCGAGTCGGGAGGGTGCAAGACCTGCAGACGTGTCTTTATGCTGTGCCGTTGGAGTGGGTGCAAAGGAGGGTAAGGGCTCCTTGCTCAGATTTCTGTGTGCAGTTGCACAGAAACAAGACCCTGTGACACTCAAAATCCATCTGCCAAATTACAGCATCTCCATCTTTAGTTATACCTAAGAAAGGGCGTTTATCTTTCACCAGAGAAGCAAACGAAGGCAGGGCTGCTCTGCAGCCTTCTCCTCTGCAGCTACTGAGCCCCTTACGCACAAGCTGCGTTACAGCTGCAGAAAGGGAAAAATGTGGGCTACCCTCGCTGAAACATTGGCAGCACATCACTGTTTACAACTGGAATTCTTGCTGCCTGCTTTTACCAATGACAACCCAGGACAGGAATAGGAAACTTCACATGATGATGAGGTCAACTTTTTTTCTCTTGTCCAGTGCCCCCAGATGAGCACAAAGCTGCTGAAGTTAAGATTTATGATTGCTTGCAAAAAAATTGAGCTTGAGCCACGATTTTTAGCTGGTGCTTTTGTGTTATCTTTTATAGCACTCCCAACAGCACGCTCGTTTGAAACTGATAAAAGCAATTTGGTTTTCTTTCATTTTTTCCTCATTTCAGCTCTCCCACCTTGATTATCTGTGGCTGTACCAGGAGCAATTTTAACTTGAGCCATTCTCAAGTAAATGAGAAGGCAACGTGTGTGTTTGCAAAGCATATTTAACTTGTGTCTTTCATCTGTGATTAGTATTATATCTATTGAGCTACATAAATAAGTAATTCACATACAAACCTGTCAAACCGATAGTAATTTCTTCCCCTTGGCATTGACAGCTCTGAGGTATCCCTTCTAATGGTTTCATTTCCTTTTGTGTACCTGGAGATAAAACCAGTCAGCTAGACAAGTTTCAAGTGTGGAAGGTGGAGGGCTGCTCAGCTGTTGCTCTCCTCTGCCCCCATCCCACTCTGTACAATGTACATAAATGTGCATAAAAATGTAAAGTGGGAATAAAACAACCACTTTGCACGTCACTTCTGCTGTGGTGCTCTGTGCATGCGAAGTACACTCCTGCTTGGCCTTCTGGTTTGGATAACAGCCCTGTAAAATCATTTCTACCAAGAGACTACCAAGGTTCTGTTTCTGTTCTCATGCAAATGAAACTAGTGGAATTATGTAAGCACAAAATCAGGGGCAAACGAGAGGAAACTCTTGTTTGCTTTTTTGTGCTTTTATGGAGTTGGGCTCCTTAAACACGGGTAAGGCAATGCTCTCGTAAGAGATGGAAAGCATGTCAGCAGGCACCTGGCCTCGGGAGGACTAGCCGCAGCACGCAAGACTTGCAAGCCGTGTGATGCATACAGATAGCTGGGTGTCAAGGGGTGGTTTGAAACAAAATAAACTCCCCAAACTGGGGAGCCCCGTAGAGCTAAGCAGAAGGAAACACTAAGCACAGGGGGTCTAGATGAAATCCCATCCCCTCTCCACCTTGTCCAGGTGCCTATGTCAAAGCTGTAGGGAAGGATCTCCTTATAGCCAGGAATGCTTTCCTAAAAATAATTGTGTAGGACCTCTCTTTTGAAGCAATGATGGGAGTGCTTTCTTTCAAAACCCACCCCAGCACCATTTCAGGCTGTGTTCTGTGCTGGTACTGGGCTAAATCTTGTTATTTGTGGGAATTCTCCTCCCTCCACTATTAGCTGCATATGTAAAAACCCTGCATAAGCCACTGTAGTCTTAGGGATCTGGGGGTGGAGAGAGGAATGGAAGAAATCTTGTAGCAGAATACATTTAGCTTCCATCTCTTCCAGGATGCTCCTTCACACCTTTCAGTTAAGTGCAATCCAGCCCTGTACCGAGCCATGGAAATGCAGCAGAACCAGCAGAGCTTTCTGCCTTGATGAAGGGGCCCAGATTTATACTTCAGTAAAGCGGCCTCAGTACTGAAAACATAAAAGGGACCCCCCAAGTTATTTTATGAAAGACATTTTAAACACAGTCCACAGGAGAGAAGCTAAGTTAGTTGCTAATACTATTCAGCTATACTGAAAGGAAAGTAAAATTTTATGGCTGTGCAGAAATCAAAAATGGGATCAAGGTTATTGGCTAAAAGGGCAGAAATCACATTTACCAAGCTGCCTTTTGTCTGCGATGGTTGGTCTTTACTGTTTTCCACTTAACAAGACTGCAGAACTTGTCCTTAAGGAGTGCTGCTGTACGCAGGGAGTAACCAGCTCGTGGTTATCTGCTGCGACCAAAATGCTGACATTTTGAAATGGACGTTATTCATTGCAACCACTTTGACTGAGGCCATTTCATATGGAAACAATTAAGAGGCAGAAAGCATATCATAACAAAGGAATGAGAAGAAAGATCAGGAAATACAAGCAGATTGGATCATTCTCTAAAAGTGGATACAGTATTTACTGTTAGCGATTAGAATAAATCTAAGACCTGAATTACCACAGGAGAGCAGACATGACTCTGAATTGTAGATTGTCGTATGCAATCGAAGAGGAAACAGTTCAGATTAATGACGAATGTAAAATTTAGGTCCAGGATAGAAGAAAATGTGATTTATTTCGTATGTATGCAGAACAGAGGGAAGTCGGAAAATAATGCGTTTAGAAAGAGATCACAATGGGAAATTACAGAGAAATAAAAAGTAAATAGGAAATAAAAAAAACATAGTCTGCATGCATTTCCTTAAAAGCAAGAGGAAAATATAAATCTATGTTGAAGAGCACTCGCAGAGATTTGCATTTCTTCTTGAGACCAATCTAAATGCAACTGGAAACAAAAAAAAGCTAAAGCACAAAATCCATTTCTGAGAGGTGTGTAGTCTTACAGGGAGGAAAGACCCAGCGGGAAGGTTTTTCCCCCCCACTACTATCAGAGAATGAGCAAAGTAATTACTGGAAAGCATATGTCATAATAAAGAATTCTGAAACACTGTCTGGTTGAGTAATTAAATGAACAGAATATCAGTGCTAAGAAGTATGAGATTGACGGAACTCTCTCAGTCATACATAGCTGGGAGCCAGGATGTCCATGTCCCTCAGTTCCTAAAATAGTCATCTGTATTTGCAGGAAAGTTTGGAAATCACTTTCAGGAGCTACCAGCACTAGGTCTCCTAGTGCCAGAACTGCCGTGCCTTGGTGCTGTATGCACACACACAATTTCAATATGTCCCAAAACTTGAGTGACTTTAACTTAAACTTACACTGTTAGGTGACAGCAAGCTGCCACCTAACTCCTCCTTCTTGACCACTGTCTAGGAGACTAATTTCTATTGCCACTGAAATCAGTTCGAGTTTTATGACTGACCTGACTGGAGCCAGGATTTGGCTTAATGTCTTGATGTAAGCAGCTAATGGTTCTTCTGACAATAGCTGAGAGCCGCCGGAAGTCAGAGCAGAAATATTGAATGCCTTGCGACTGGCAATGAGCATCCCATTCATGCTACTGGCTTTCCTGGCAAAGAGGATAACAGGTGTCGATACCTTCATTCATGTTCAAATGCCCTGCTTTCCTCCTTTAATAACAGTAATGCCTAAGTGGAAGACATCTCATCAAGAAGCTGAGAACTGTGCAAATGCCCACTTAAACTGGCCAACATACGTACATTGAGCAGAGCGGTGGTCGAGGGTGCACCTGAACCTCTGAACGGGGCACTGCAGAGCTGGCAGAGTGCCTGAGCTGTCGTCCTCCATCACCCTGCCCTCCCTCCGCTCCCCCCGTGCCTCCACAACCCTCGCAACATGCGATATTCTGCAACCGCACTTGCGTGGAGCTGGCAGAGCTTCGGAAAGCTGTTCTGCAGGGGTGGGTGGTATTTACTGACGACACTCTCACTCCGGCTGCTTCTCCCTTTCTGGAGCATCGCTCGGAGGCAACAAGCACGCCTCCCGCACTTCCCGCCGCTCGACCCCAGGCTGCCGGCTCTAATCACTTGGGGCAACCGCTAAGATTGCCAGCTGGGAACCCATGCGATTTCCAGTCCTTTCCCAACTTTGGGAAATACTTTTGCCTAAGCAGTAGCGAAGCGGAGAATGGCAGAGGGCGGGCGGTTGGGAGAAGCGGTAGCCCCACACGGGATGTGAGCTCCATCCATCTGCCGGCTGGCTGCAGAAAGCAGCAGTTGCAGAACGAGTAATCCCGAGTGCCACTGGCATTTTAGAAAGAGCTACATATTTGACATAGTTTCTCCAGAAGATCTCTTTAAATAGTAAAACTTTCGCACATTTGTATTCAGAGCTCTTACAATTTTATTTTTAAAGGAAATGTAGGTGTTCATGAGCAGTGGGTGTGAGACTGACAGCACTAGACCAGAGCTCTCCATTTGCAGAATAACTGCTGCATTGACTACTACACTGCAACTCCTGCAATGAAAATACCAAGGACTGAGAGGATGTTCCCATCCCTGTGCTGATTTTGCCTTTGTCCTCACATCTGAAGCTGCCCCAAAGGGGACTGGCAGCTAAGATGGCCCATGTACATGTGAGTGCATGCACGTGTGTTCAAACGCTTGCTGGAACAGACACAAGGTTGTCACGCCTTCCAGACAGTAATTAATTTTAAGCTTTAGCAATGCATTTGGATTTCGCACTCCATTGCCACAGAAGTAGCTTTTGGCATGACATCACAAGTTCTCTGACACATCCTTAAGCAACATGTTTGGGTCTATTTTTTCTGTATTTGCTGACTTTTTGTTCTTAAAAGTAAACAGCTTAGACTCAGATACATGTACCCAACTTTGGAAATATCAAAGGTTCTTAACAGTTTTCCAAGGACTGGGGAGACACCCGAAAGCAGGCATGCAGATCTCTTAAGGAAAACACCTTGAAGGACACTATTTTCCATAGCTGGGGTAGCTTATGCCTCTAAACATCATTTAGTAGGTGACTCTGTGAACGAGAAAGATCATGCTGGGCTTCTGACCCTTTCTTCCACTCAAGCCCACTGAGAATCATAGAATCATTAAGGTTGGAAAAGACCTCTAAGATCATCAAATCCAGCTGTCAACCCAGCGCCAACATGCCTACTAAGCCATATCCTGAAGTGCCACGTCTACACATTTTTTAAACACCTCAAGGGATGGGGTCTCAATCACCTCCCTGGGCAGCCTGTTCCAATGCCTGACCACTCCTTCAGTAAAGAAATTTTTCCTAATATCTAATCTAAACCTCCCGGGCACAACTTGAGGTCATTGCCTCTTGTCCTATCACTAAGTACTTGGGAGAAGAGACCAAGACCTGCCTCACTACAACCTCCTTTTAGGTAGTTGTAGAGAGCAAGAAAGTTCCCCCCTCAGCCTCCTCTTCTCCAGACTAAACAGCCTCAGTTCCCTCAGCTGTTCCTCGTAAGACTTGTTCTCTAGACCCCTCAGCAGCCTCGTTGCCCTTCTCTGGACATGTTCCAGCACCTCAATGTCCTTCTTGTAGTGAGGGGCCCAAAACTGAACACAGTACTCCAGGTGCAGCCTCACCAGTGCCGAGTACAGGGGCACGATCACCTCCCTACTCCTGCTGGTCACACTGTTCCTGATACAAGCCAGGATGCCTTTGGCCTTCTTGGCCACCTGGGCACACTGCTGGCTC
>Ga0065711_1043773_pt1 | contig 14521 bp, 11 predicted proteins | sample Hoacrofraction12_FD_59098 | JGI IMG/M metagenome (GOLD analysis project Ga0065711, IMG submission 59098) | Hoatzin crop microbial communities from Cojedes, Venezuela - Epithelial fraction 12 v2 (version 2) | ecosystem: Host-associated > Birds > Digestive system > Esophagus > Crop | place...
AGGACAAGGGGCAATGGGCACAAACTGAAGCACAGGAAGTTCCGTCTGAACATGAGGAAGAACTTCTTCCCTCTGAGGGTGACGGAGCACTGGAATAGGCTGCCCAGGGGGGTTTTGGAGTCTCCTTCTCTGGAGATATTCAAGACCCGCCTGGACGGGGTCCTGTGCAGCCTGCTGTAGGTGACCCTGCTTCGGCAGGAGGGCTGGACTAGATGACCCACAGAGGTCCCTTCCAACCCCTAGTATTCTGTGATTCTGTGATTCTGTGATATTCAGGGGTCTGATGGACCCTTACAGTCTTGTATTCCTTTGCTCTTTTTAAAGGGTACAGTTTGTGTTCCTTGAGCACTGGCCTTTCTCATTGCCTATACTGTGTAAAAAATAGGGGTTTTTTAATTTGCTGATCCAATTGAAAAAATCAAGAGAGAAAGTAAACTGAAACATTATATTTAATTTTACTGTCATTGTAGCCTTTTTTTGAGGGGGTGGGAAAGTGTTTTACTTGGGTTTATGGTTTTGTTTTGATTTTGAAGTGTCGGGTAAAGCTAGTCAAGATATTGAAACTACATTTGTTAAAATACTTGGTCTCCTCTGGATTGTATTTCTGAGTGAAGCTCATGAAAAAATGTCACCAAAGTCCATTGCTGACCCAATCAGAAGACCATGGCCTTAGTTCCTTTTTTGGCATGCAGTTCTTCCAGAAATGTTAAATACACCAATTGTGTGCATTCAGAGCACTGCTAAATCAGGGCTGAGATTGTCTTTTGTGTCTGCACCTTGCCTGGGTGCTCAAGGAAGCAGAAAGAGCTCCTTGTACACTTTTGTCTGATTCACTACAAGCTCATGCAATGCCTGACACAATCTAGCCCAGATTTATCATCTGTCCTTCAAGTAGCAAGGGGTGATACAAGGAAAGAATAACAGATGTAGCCAAGTGTATAGTATCAAGTGGGAAATAACTCTGAGAAATGTTTTGCATTTAACTTTAAAACGTTAAGAGAATCACTTGAATGACTTTCCGGCAGAAGGTCATTCAGTCCTTGGAGAAAGAAGGAAAAATGTCCTCTGCTGTGTCTGGAGATAGCTGAGATACAGATGGTACCTAAAGCAAGCTCTCTGACCCAGAGCTGTATTGAAACTACCTCCCAGACATAAATATTTTCTGTTTGGAATAGGGCTGTGTAACTTGCACAAAGATATGTGTTTATTACATTAGAATCCAGGAGAGCTCTATATGAAAAATGACTACAGACAATGCATACCAAGTATCTTTCTTCCTATGCATATCTAATAAATTCACTTCTATAAAAGTTGAAAATTATTCTTACATGCCAGAACGTATCTTGACGTTATGTGAATACATATGGGAAATGAAGGACTTACAGAGTTTTCCAAGCTTGTGAGGACCTTTTAAGAACTGAGCGAAATTACGGTTCATGCATTCAGAGAAGTATAAATCTTTTTTCCAATTTCGTCTGATATCCGGTGAATAGGGAACAAGGTCTGGTGGTGATTCAGCTGAGAGCAACCAGTATCCTTAGCATCTTACCAGCTGCCAGAAGGGCATAATGAGAAGCAATTGGTGAAACAGCAACAGCTGATACAGGGAAACAGCACCATGAAAGACTCTGCCCATGGATGAAGCTCAGGTGTACTGTCTGAAGGAGCAGTGAATCAGGTGCCTTGCAAGAAACGGCAGCCTGAAATGCTACAGTACAAAATGCTGCAGAGCCAAAGCTCAGGAGGCTGCTGTGGAACAGTGGAACAGCGTTAAGAACAACAGCAACAAAACTCTATGGTCAAAATCTCAGTGCTGTATATATGGACCTCTAAGCTTAACAACTGACACTGTCAAGCTAGCAAAGCAGAAATCATAAATGGTCATTGCAGTAATCAAATTTCCACATGACTAGGCACAACCACAGCGTTTTCCAGTATTCTGTACCAATATCCCTGGACAAATCATGGAGTGAGCTTTCAAAAAAAGGCTATGCTCTTTTCTTAGTACTCTGTTTACAGCTTCTCCTACTTTTTCTGTGTTTATGAGATGACTGTTCTTTTTATCTTTGCTCGTTTTGCTAATAGCACCTCACAGTTTATATAACACAAAGCTGGTGCTATTAAAATTTGCAATATTATACATATTCACTTTCAGTTTATTTTTTCTACAATGTTGTTTTCACATGGTGTCTTTACACCTTCTGTGTGCAACTGTGAGGATTTTGCTGTTAGTTGAAGTGTATATGACCTTTTCAGATAAATGGTAGTCCAATCAGAATGGTTAATGTTTTCTTAAGAGATGTTCCAATGTCCAAAGCCTCAAAACATCACACACTGATCCAAAGAAAATTCACCAGAAAACCTCTTTTACAATTAACACTGCTTCTGTATTAACAGTTTGCTGAGACTTTTTGCAAGTTGTGGACTAAAGCTGGTAATAGATGGAGTATGTGCTAGACAGCTTGCATTTTCCAATTAGAAAAATAATCTGACAAAGTCAGAAAAAGCGATGCACAATGAAGGGCATAAGAGTGCCAATAAAAGAGTTAGAGGCTATAGATTCATTACGGAGGATGAAGAGTGTTCTTATATTGGTAATTATGAAGCTTTGATAAATACCATGTTGCTCTAAGATTTTTCTCTTACGTTATGTCATGAGATCAGGAAAAAATAAAGAAGATCCTGTGGAAAACACTTTGTTTAATTGTTGGAGGACATGAGAAAACTGATACTTAATAATCTCAAAGTCGTAATTTGGTAGAGATACATCGATTATGCAAATAAAATACTGTTTAAAATTTTATTTTGAACAGGGTATCTCACATGTAAGAGAGAGAAGAAAGAGTCCGTCAGAGTGTGAGTGCCAGGCACTTATGCAACAAACATTTTGACAACTCTTCCTTTATGTATATCTCAAGTGCACTGAAATAGTGATGAGAGATAATAACATTTCAAAAATTAAGCCTGCAGTGAAAAAGTAAGAAGGTGATCTCTGGCCAGGGACAAGCACAGCTGAAGGAAATTTGTAAAAGACTGTGACAGCTGTCCTTTCTCAGTGTAACTGCACTTTACTCAAAGGGCCAGTGTAAAGTGCAGGGTCTGTTTTTTCTAACCCAAGACCTGGAGCATGAAGACAAAAGGTATTTCCTTCTTTCCATCCATGATGCGGGGAGGGGAGAGAGACAGATGGAAATACTGATCCATCTTTCCTACTCACTTGCTCCAATGAGAGCTATTAAGAACAATGCAGGTGCTTACATCTGTAGCTTGATTAGAGAGAGAGACATCTTAAGACACTACGAAGGCATTGCAGCCATCCTTTCTTATTGTGGCTGTAAGACACCCTGTGGTCTTTGCAGAGGCCTTTTGGTGCAAGAAGAGATGTTACAGACCCAAACATAATCAACCACACACATGTCCATACCATGCATAAACTGCAGGACCGGGTATTCAAGCACTGAAGCTGTTTTCCAGCTTCAGATGCACTATGGCATCAGTGAAGAAGCCATGTTTTCAGCAGTCCCTGTGGGATGTTACCTGCCTGTCCATTTCCAGGCTGGTGGAAACCTTGCCATCACAATGCTGGGCCAGAAGCAGGTTGTTTACAGTGGCCTGGTGAACTTCTGCCATGAGCTCAACCTCAGCCATGGCTGCAGTGAATGAACTCGGATAAAAAGGGGACAAGGTGCATGTGTGAGGAAAGTGAAGCACGAAAAGAAGGCGGCTCAGAGGGCAAAGTGGCCAGAGAAGCACTTCATCTCTCAATACTATTCCAGGTTGTGGTGGCTGGTCATCACCTCTTTCAGTCCCTCTGCCCCCTTACAGGTGCGCTGCCACTTGTCAAAGGCAGCTTTGATTGCCAGCAGCTCATTATCTCAGGCACAATTCCTCCCAGTGGGGTGAGTTACCCAGAGAAACAGGTACACGTTAGCACATCTGTTTCTACAGTAAAAGGCCAGGGTTAGGATAAAAACTACAGTGACTCCTCATTTTACTTTCTCAAAAGCTGCTTGTGTTTCAGGCATCCATGAAAATTAAGCCTTCTTTTGGGTGAGTGCCATTATGGCAGCCACAATACCAGAAATCCCCTTCATAAACTGTCATTAGAGGCTGGTGAATCCTGAAAACCATTGCATCCATGCTAGAAGGGGGCTGACAACTTGTGATGTCATCATTCTCCTTGGAGTCTGTGCACAAGTCAATGTTGCCCACAGTTACCCCATGAACTCCACTCTCTGTTGGTGGAAGGAGAATTTCTTTAGTTTGTCGCAGAATCAACACTGGTGCAAGTGGTGGAAAACAACCTGGATGCTGTTGACATGTGCCTCTTGAGAGGTGCAGAAGACCAGGATGTCATCCAAGTATACTGTCGTATAGCTATGAAGCAAGTCTCTCAGGACAGCATTTACAGAGTACTGGAATATGGCTCGAGCATTGCAGAGACCGAATGGCATCACAGGATGCTCATAGCGGCCCCTTGTAGATCATGTTGAACTAAGGAGCCCACTGCAGCTGTTCAGAGCATTTCAGGATAAGAGGCAGGGGGTACTGGTTCTTCACTGTGATGCATTTCTGCCTGCTGTAATCCCTGCAGGGGCAGACTCCCACACTTCATGAGAAAAAGTACGGAAGCCCTCTCGGGGGACTCAGAGGGGTAGATGAACCCATACACCAGATTGTTGTTGAGGTAGTCCTCAAGGGCTGCTGATTCAGAGTCTGACCAGGCATAGTTGCTCCCAGACAGGATCTCCTCCAGAGGGTGCCTGGGTGGGATTTCACAGGTGACAGTCTCTCATACACTCAGAAAAGTGAAAGTCTTTATGTATGAGATATGGGAAATGTGGAAGGCAGCACTTCTGTAATTCCTAACACAATTATAGCACAGATTGTGTGAGTGCACATAGCTTAACAAAATGTCTCCCTCAAACTAGGAGGATGCTGGGGTATTGAAAATGCTTGACACTGGGGTAAAAACACTACTTTGATAACATTTAAAATGCTAAATATATAGACATTAAATCCTATATATGTCCTTCTAAAATTGCCATAAAGAAACCTGAGAACCCCTGTTGGGCTGTAGCATGCTGTATATGGTAGATGTATGTGACCCACAGAAATCAATATATCACCTCAGCCTGAAAATGCCATCAGAATGTTATGTAGGAAAAAACAGCAGTGCAATGATGCAGAAATGAATGATACCAGAGGCCTGCTAATAAAACAATATTATAACTTCTTGGTCAGTATGCCTAGAATACCTTACAGAAAATCCTTATTTATGATGTACAATACAGACTGCAAGTAGCCATATGTACAAATACAAACTTGAAAAGTACCATGTAGTTGGAACACCAAGTGCACCCATTGTAATTGCTAACACCCACAGCACTCATTACAACCTATCGTGACGTGTTGCATGTGCCTTTCAGTCTTCTTGGCAGCTTGTTCTGTTTGAGGGGTGATTTGGAAGGGGAACATTTTCTGAAAAGGAGAAAGACAAATTGCTCCAGTGATGGGCCATGGGAGAAAATGGAAATCCAGAAATATGATGACAAATATGATGTTTGGCTCTGCTTCAGTCACTTCAGTACTACAGTATGTAGCACTCTCAGAGCTGCCAGCTTCTGAGAGAATGGAGATTCCAGCTTTGTCATAGTATTTTGAAACCAGACATCTGACAGTGAATAAAAAAAAAACCCTCAAGATTTTTCAGTCTTGATAGATCAATAAGATTTGATTACTTAAATTGGCACTGTCAACACAAATGCCCTTCTGCTATTTTCTTTGGTGCCTCTATGTATTGTGTAAGGTATGTGCCATTCCAGAAGTGTATCCTATCTTGCAGTATAGAATGGTTTCTAAATTTATACAGCCTGAAGCAGCTGTTGAATTGGAAACAATGTCTTTGTCAAAGAACAATGCTTTGTGTCATAGAAGGAAAATATAGTTGATCTTGAATTCACAAAAACTAGCTACATAGTAATTCAACTCAGCAAGTCAACTTTTACAGCAAAACTTCTAGTGTGAAGTTTCATTTGAGAACAGTTCAAATTTTTGGAAGAAGGTGCAAGTAAAATATTGCAATAAAGAGGCGAAAATTACTACCTTTAAGTGATACAACAGTACATCCTTCTGTACATATACTACCACAGAAATGGTATATGTATTTTAAATCATCACTTCAGTACCTTCTGTTTGATATTGCGAAGTTCTTCTTGCTAACAAAATCAAAAGAAGCATTAAAATGTTCATTCATATTCTGAGTTAAAAATATTAATTCCATGAGTAGTAATGAACTTCATTGAAGTCTGCGTGATATATTCTTAACGGTATTGCTTTCTCATGATAAGAGTTCTTTCCGATAGAAATGCCTCCTTTGGACTGAAAGGTAATGTGATGACTTTTTGAATTAAGGGCAGAAATGGACATTTTAATGCTTGATCAGCCATGTTCCCTTGCTCTTTGCTGCCTGTATTCATCGGTGTGTTTACCGAGATATCTTGATCATGTAAACAGAACAAATTCTCTGGAGTGGAGTATGCTGTTCATGAAAAGCAAAACTGTATCAGCCATCAGACAACCTGGAAATTAGGCTTCTTGAGAGCAAAGAAATCATGGGTTTTTCTTAGCTCAAACTATAGTGAGGGAACTGGAGAGCCAACAGGAAAACATCATGAACTTATTAATCATAATCTGAGGGAACTTCAGAGGCATCTGTGAAAGTGTTTTATCTATTGATCCACATGGTGGAAAGCGGTGTCACTAATCCTTTCATCCGAGGTGCTGTAGACATTGCAGTGCAGGTTGAGCCATTACAACAATAGCTGACAAGCTTGACCTCTGATAAGACAATAAATTCAAAATTCTTTAGCCAGGAGCTTGATATACTTAGTATGTCTCTGAAGAAAGATTGTCCAACTTGAGTTCTAAACATTTTATCCTGTTTTATCCACTGTAAATCAAAATGATCTCAGTTCTGGCAAAGGAAATGAAGCATTGTTAGCTTGTTAATGAAAAGGAGTGAAGGCCAATACTTCTCTTTATCATTAAACTTTATTTGGAACATGTTTCATGGATGCTGGATGCTGGATGACTGTTGTGAAATGTCTTTAAAATTGCAGGTTACCTTCCTGAACCTTGGTATCAGCTGTTACTTTTCCTGTTAATATAGAACATCAATGCTGATTAATATAGAAATCATCTAAAATGATCAGCAGCCATTATGTCGGCTTTTGTACACATACGACATGAGCTTTTACTTGTCCCCAAAACTTTCCATTCCAAATGTGTGGGAAGCAATATGTCAGATAAAGAGGAGGGGAAAGGAGATAAGTAAAAGTTAAGAACACCACTTAATATCTAGTAAGTAGCATTTGTAAAGTTAAGTTACTTTTAGTTAACGAACGATTGTATTGTGAAATATATGGTAGTCTGCAAATAGCTGACTGGTTCCTGGGAAGATGGGAAACAGTCTTCGTGAAAATGGCATTGTTTGAAAATCTGTGCTAATTGTTACAAATATAGTAACCTTCTGCTGAAGCTTATGGTTCTTAAAAAGGCCAGTTCTAATATGGGACGCCTACAGATCTGATGAAATGGTCTACTTTGAGTCCTGTATGTACAAATTCTCTATAGAAAGCAATTCTTATTTTGCTTATGTGAAAGCTACAAGATTAAAAACTTTTGATCACTAAGTTTTTCTGGCTTATTACATCTCCCAGTCATTACTGTTGTATTTATCTTTCTCAGGACACACTGTAAGATTGCACCTAATTCAGTACAGCTATACATTGCCTCTGAAAAGAAGGTTCTTCTAGGCCTGGCTGGAAATTCATGTCCGCCTCTTGCAACTAGCAATTGTGTACATAAATCAGTTGAGCTCACTGATCTGACAGAAAGCCTTTTTTCCTTTTTTTTAATGAGTTCATTTTCTATCAGATCAGTGAGCTGTTCCACTTCCTTCTTTGATTGCACCATAATTAAATTTGAAACAAGTGGATAAGCAGCTGCGTATGGTGCAAGAAAGAAGGGGAAGAGGGAACTCTATAGCTGTACTAGTGTAGTGTATAATGAAACCACACCTTTACTTCTATATCTGGAAAGTCTAGTAATTAAAGTAAAAGAGTTAGTAGGTTGGCACTGGCTTTACTATTGAAATCAGTTATCCTGTTTCATCCTTTTATTTTATCTCACATGTACCCTCTTTTATCTGAAGATGGTGAAGTGTCAGTCCATTCAAATTATGGTAACAAGGTGAAATACTGTCAAAAATATTTACCATGCCCTTAATCTGCTAGGATTTCCTTTCAATAACAGTGAACCAAATTATACTATGTAAACATAAAGAAAATTTTTTTGTTACAGTATCCCACACAAATCCTACTATTTGTGTACAGCTGTCAACGTTTACCCTGTGTAGTAAAGTCTGATCTTATTTTCCATGATGTTACAAATTTGTCTCATGCTTTAGGTTTCACCTTATCCATTTCACAGTACACAAGTAACCCTGAGTTTGTACTCTAAAGCAAATACAAAGATTGCTAACCTTGTTCCATGCCCCAAAAAACACATGATTTCCATTCACATAAGCCCCTTAATGTGAATCAGCCTCACAGTAACTTTGATTATCTGACAATGGAGTGTTTCCACCTGGATTCACCAGTCAGCTGTTCACCAGTAAGAAAAGTAATAGTAATAACAACAATAAAAGTACACCAGATTTGTTTTTAGGGTCGACGGTTAGGAATCACACAGATGTGGCAGTTGTCACTCTAGAATTAATAGTCTTAGAGCAAACTAAAACCATGACATATTATTGTATTATTAAAGGACTGAATATCACCATATCTGTCACTATTTTCAGATGTTTTAATCCTGTAATTCCGTAATAAACTACTCGGGTTTAATAAATTGTTTAAGACTGGGGATAGGAAAAATGCTTTCATATTCATGGTTGTAGTTTAACCTAGATCTCTATTTCTGTTAATGTTCATTTCCACTGTGGGGACCAGTACAAAAATTTTCACGCTTTGCTTCCAATTTCTTGGAGAGTGATAACTGTCTTAGAACAGAATTGTCTCAATTTGCAAAAATCACTAGATATTGGGCAGATTTAGTATAGCAGCTCAAGATCAAGCAGAGACTGCACTTTCGCAGTTCAAGTCTCTGAGAAAGAGACGTGACAGTGAAGAGGAACTTGTACGAACAATATTCATACAGCAGCTATTAGTGAGTTAATACCAATCCTGTTTTAAATTACATCTGTCCACATAAAATCATTAATCTGTACTTTCCCAATGGGAATTTAGACTATATTCTCTAGTATTATAAATCAAGCAGCTTTGAAATTAATGAAATACATTTTTAATGGGTTAAAATACTGTGTTATGGACACTGTCAATTAGATGCAAAGGACTAGTTCACTAGCTCAAATTTCTTTCCTTTAAAACTTATTGCAGGATAGCATTACGTGCTACATGTAGTACAGCTTTCCATTTTTGTGGATCCTCTTACAGTGTCATCTATTTTGATTTAAACAAAGGTTAGGAATGCATTAATTATTGCTGAAGATATATTCATACCTTTATTTTAAATTTCCCAGTGATTTTGTTGTATATTTTTCTAAGTCCTGAAGAGATTTTCTTGATTTATTTTGCAACACACAGTACTAGGGAAAAATAATGGTTTAATCATCTTAGAAAAAAAAAGAATAGTAGCAGCATTTATAAGTATATTAAAGGAAGAAAATGTTCAGAAAAGATCTATTAAAATATATTTCCCTTGAGGAAATATAATATCAGCTTGTGTGATTAATTTACAGCATTTCAAGGATTCACTGAAACCCATCTTAAACTTCTTTATGTGATCAATTCCATTCTATTGCTGTGAGATTTATGCAATAAAGCAAGTAAATGCTTGATTTATCTCTCTGTTCCACTTGTGTGACAAAGCAGAAGACAGAAAGGATGAAAAGAGATGAAATCAACTGATACACAGAAAAGAACTGATTATGTGCTGAAGTTGTTTAGATTTGTGAATGCAGTTATTTTAGACTCTTTTTTTATCATTTTGAGTGTTTACTTAACATATCAGGCACACCGAATAAATGATTCAATTAAAAGAATAATTTTTGCATTCAAACTTGAATATTATTTTGTGTCTGTAGTATAATAATTTAGAAGGTTCAAAAATTCTGCCTTTTAAATGGAAACTGATATTCCCTGTTTAGGCCAGGAGTACACAGTGCAATGAAAATATGCTATAAGCTTCCTAAGTGTTGTCCAAAGGGTCTGAACAAAGTCCTAGTGATACCAGCACTAGCAATGACAGTGTCATCTGAACAAAGTCCTAGTGATACCATCACTATGAATGACAGTATCATCTACTTTCTCTAGATACGTTACTCACAATAGCTTTTGTATTCTGCCAGAAAAAGGAAGAATGAGTGAGGATGATGCTTGTCTAAGACAGAAACCAAGATGAAGTCCAGATAACATAAAAGTTTGGAAAAGACACTGTATAAGAAGAACATTTGGAAAGCTTATTTTATAAAATGAATATATTTAGTTAAAGAAACTGGGGTTGGAAAGAAATCTTTGTGATAGACTTTTCTTGACTTTACAACCAACTTTTGTCATAAAAGGCACTGTAGTCATTGTTCATTGTTTGTGGCTGCTAAAAATTTTTTTATACAGACATTTCCTTAGATCACTGTTATGATTTTTAATGGTGTTAAAATTTTATATACTCTTCTGTCAGCAGAAGGTTTTGTAGGCCTGGAGCCTGCTATGTATAGCCTGTAAGAAGACTTTTGTACAGAACCTTCCCCACCCACATATGCAGCCAAAGTCAGGATCAACAAAGCTTCAGACACTAGTAACACGAAATGCAACTCTCCACTGATAGAAGAATCAGTGGACAACCACATCTTCCCTGGATGCTGTGTTGGCATCTCGTTTACTTCTGCCTGCAACTGGAGGTGTGTCTTTTTTTTTTTTTTAATTAGGTGTAAATTGGGCCCTAGCTATTCTGATGATCAGTAGGGATCCTTTCCCTCTAGCACCACAGTGTGAACAGCCAGATGCTGCAGTGAGGCAAAGGGCTGAGAAACGGCAGGTCAAGAGCTGAGTAGCAGACTCATCACTCCGCTGCGTACCAGATTTGGGAAGAGCTCTTCATTCCCTGAGCTTATTAGTAGGATTGAATATTAAAAAACTTCATGTTCTAATTGTGCAGTTATCTTCTTCTTTCTTTTAGCACACATTTAAAGATGCCATATGCTAAGGGATTCATGCTTTAACTTGAGGTGTGTGGCAAGATTTCACCTCCAAACCAAACCTTTTTTAAACCTTTTATGAAACACCGGACAGCCTGCCATGCCACCTCGCATTCTGTCCTTCATTTATTCTACTATATTCTACTCTTTCAGTCAGCAGGTGGTAATTGTGACAAGTGTGTTTGAGAAAGATGGAAAGGGATTCCCTGGAAAGGTGGTCTATGTGTGCTTACAGGTATTTGGTTTCTATCGGGTATCTCCCTGTCCTCAGAAGACCTGGTCAAACACCTGCATCGACTGCAAGTGAAAGTCACAGAGGAAAAAATAAAAGATCTTCTGCAAAGTACTATACCATTAAGCAGCCCGGTCGGTATGGCAGCTTTTTTTAATGTGTATATTGTAATTCATAGGACTGTCCTTTGTTTCTGATATCAGCATGACCACAGCTCCCACTAGCAACATAGACCTGCATACGGACTGCTTTTACTTTCATTTTTTTTTTACATAACATACGTGAGCAAAATGAAATTTCCCCAGACCCGTTTGGGATTTTTGGGGGGTTTTTTATACAACATGAAAGTTAAAGACAGTCTCGCCGTGGAGGAAGTGCTGTCCAAAACCACAGAGAAATTTTTGGTACATCTGCTCCACTTGATAGACACTCACCCACAGCAGAAATGCCTTAAATTTCACCTTCCTTCTTTCCAAGAGGAAATAAATGAATGTATGTGACTCTGAAACTGGGAGGAAGGGGTTTGAAAGCAGGAGAATAGGTTTTAGGTTTGGGCTTTTTTCCTTTTTTAGATTTTTTTAAGCTTTTCTTAGTGATCAGTCAGTCATGCACCTTTTATACCTTTACTTTTTCATAAGGAGTTACATGATTTCCATTTACTTCCTTAGGATCAAAACAAAACTATGAAGTTGCTATGTGTTGGTGAAGTGGCTGGAATGAGGGTGCTTTTCAAGGTCATAGGCTGTCTCTCAGTCACCTCCTGCCTGTGCTATTGAGTGTGAATCTTTCATTCACTTCATGGGCATTAAACTGGTGGGCAGTCCTGGGCCCCAAATTAGCTTTACAAATAAACTGGGCATTGACTGTGTTGTAATATGAGATAGGCCTTGGGGACAAGCTGTGTGAAGCTGGAAGGTGCTAGAAGAGGTGCTGTGCCACATACAAGATCACCTTTGAGATCCCCTTCGTGCCCCTGGGATGCACCACAGACAGGCAGTACTTGACTTGAGGAAGCTGTATGGGACAGAACAATACTCACCTCCTTTTTTGCAGTATAGCCCATTGCTGATTGATGGAAAAGGAGAAGGAGCTGAGACTCCACTCTTCCCATCCTTTTTTGTGTGTTTGTTACAGGTAAGATGTCATAAAAAGCATCTGTTTATGTCTCCTTGTGTTTGGAGCTGAGACGTGAGGCAGGCTGTGGGTGTCATGCAGAAGTGGCACTTATCCTGTGCTATCCTGAGCAGTTTAAAAATCACATTATAAAAAAAAAAAGGTGCTTTGGAGGCTAAACCCGGTTCAAGGGAAAGAAGTAACCGTTGTGGGAACTTGAAAACGTGATTGTTTTAAAAGACAGAACAAGATTGCCATTAGAATTTGACAACACATCTTTTACAGTCCCTTGCTCCTGTATTTTCAGTTACTTTTTTTTTTTTTTTACTACAGGTAATACAGAATAAATTCTACAGAATATATTGCTCTTATATATTAAATATATATGTACATATTCAAATATCAGGATCGTATTAACAATAAGACAAAGTATGCCTTGGTGGGTCATAAATGCAGTCCTCAGAGGGTATGATAGATTTATGAAAGTTTCTGTCATTTTTTGTCCCCTCTTCGTGTTTCCAGAACATCTTGTAGAGGTTGTTGAGAGGATCTGGTTGAGGTCTTTCAGAACAGGTCTGACGTAAGACATTCCAGTCATTCCTGCATGCCTACTGTGTAGCTTTGCTATGAAAAACATCTGCAAAATAGCTTTGCTGATTTCCACTCTCTGTGTGCTTCAGCAATTCCAGATCAAGTTAACTTCATTAAGAAAATTAAAATAGGTTGCCTTGTGAACCAATTCTTGGGGAGAAACATCTTTCGTGGAGACATCCTTCAAAGACAACAAGGAAGAAGGTGAACGGTGACAATGAAGAGATGTGCAGTAGGATACCTGCTCCCCCACCACATGCAAGACCTGTCAGCATTCCTTGCTCCTAGGGTAGATTTTTCCTCTTGAATCTTGTGATCCTTTATTTATCATATTTATATTGAAAGGCACCTGAGTGGTAATGAGTTAATATTCTATTACGCTACAGCATTCAAAATATTCAGGATTGTTTTCAACAGCAATTTAGGCCCAGCTTTATTCACTCTGACTTCCATTTCGTAATTAATGAGAAATATAGCCCATGGTCGATACAGTTGTGAGTGGTTTCTAACAGTGAGGTGATGTGCATTTAAAATGGTTTTGAATAGATTTCATGTGGTGATGAAGGCACAAATATTAATGGAAACAATTTATCGAAGGGAGCACACAGGGAAATAGGCTTTCTTGAACAGAACCATGCTTTAATTGACTCTTCTCTGTATAAGTGTATATACCATCCCTGTTTTATTGATAAAGCTTAAATCCAAGATTGCGTTCAGCAAATATTCTGCCTAGTACCTTTGGTCTTTGTGATTTTCTAAACAACCTATTTTTCCTGGTAAAGTTGCTTACAGGCATATCATTTCTCTTCTGCACACAGCCAGGGGTGTGGCTACTGTGGCAGAACTAAGCAATTTAGTGCCTGTCTTGTAACTAAGTGTGTGTGATCATAGAATCATAGAATGATTTGAGTTGGAAGAAACCTTAAAGATCATCTGGTTCCAACCCCCCTGCCATGGTCAGGGACACCTTCCACTAGAGCAGGTTGCTCAGAGCCCCATCCAACTTGGCCTTGAACACCTCCAGGGAGGGGGCATCCACAACTTCTCTGGGCAACCTGTTCCACTGCCTCACCACCCTCATAGTAAAGAACTCCTTTCTTCTATCTAATCTAAATCTACCCTCTTTCACTTTTAAGTCATTACCCCTTGTCCTATCACTACCTGCCCTTGTAAAAAAGTCCATCTCCAGCTTTCTTGCAAGCCCCCTTCAGGTACTGAAGGCTGCAATAAGGTCTGCCCAGAACCTTCTCTTCTCCAAGCTGAACAACCCCAGCTCTCTCAGCCTTTCCTCACAGGAGAGGTGTTCCATC
>Ga0065711_1043776_pt1 | contig 14521 bp, 9 predicted proteins | sample Hoacrofraction12_FD_59098 | JGI IMG/M metagenome (GOLD analysis project Ga0065711, IMG submission 59098) | Hoatzin crop microbial communities from Cojedes, Venezuela - Epithelial fraction 12 v2 (version 2) | ecosystem: Host-associated > Birds > Digestive system > Esophagus > Crop | place...
GGGGGTCTTCAGATTATCCTGCAGCCTCCTTATCTCTGTAGTTTGCATACCTGTTCTCCCAAGGCCCAGGCGCCTAAAGGGATTATTCAGGAGTCCCTTGTTTTGCAACCGTCCGAATTATTCACAAAGAACCAAGACTTGTTTCTGACAACCTGAAGTGATAACATCCCCTACATGTTACATTTGTTACATTTACAGTTATCAATACAGAGTTCAAAAATAAATGAGGCTGGGATCTTTAGAACAAAGATCTCTTGTTTGTACTTCCAGTTTTGTTAATCCTTAAAAATTTCAAACTTGGTAAAAAACAGATGTGCGACTCTATTGCTGTTAGGCAGCTGCAAGTACATTCTGTCTTTGAAGTTGTCACGCTGCCTTTTCCTTACAAGTCACATTAGCTCTTTAGTATCATGTCAGCCCATATTTATCTACATCAGAAGAAAAAGTATACATCCCAATGACATTTCTGATGAGTTCTTCCCATCATATGTGACAGGCCAGTTTACAGAGCCAGTCTAAGATGATCAGAAGGAAGCAACTCTGCCACTGTTTTCTGTTCCAAAACTGGAGATCATGTCAAAGGTTTTTTGGGACAGAATTCATGCAACCTCCCAAAGCGCCAAAGGAGACATCCATCACTCACACTGGAACAAGGTAACCATGTTGAGTAAAATAACAAACATCTGGTACAACTTAAAGGGGAAATCTGGAGCAGTCTTCTGAGGTCCTCTATAGGTTAAAATAGTTTTGACATGCATCCAAACCCTGAATCTAAAATCAACCTGCCTATGATACAACCATTATTAGTATCTCACCTCTCTAAGCTAATCTTTGATTTAACATAATCATAGTAATTTCTGCTTCCATTCATTTTGAATAAGCTATAAGGACAAACATGACCCTGAAAACATGGCCAGACCATAGGTTGGCTTGTCTACAGCCAAACTTCAAAACAATCATTCCTTCAAACGCATTTCATCTAACTCCAGCCACCTGAGTTTTCACTTCAGATCATCTATTTAGCAGGTACCAGGCCCATTATACATAACTACTAATTTTCTCCAAGCAGGCATAGTATTTGAATGGGCTTGATCCTGCTTCCAAGGGGAAGGAAAAAAGGTGAAAGAGCACATTAAACGTGAGGCCTAAAAGTATTTGGGGATTTAAACATGGAAGTGCAAAGGAGTATTATGACAAATGATTCCAAGAAAAAGGCTGTCTTATTTACAAAGTCATCTATGGTAAATAGGAGGTAAGTGCTACGTAACTACTTATGTATACCCATGGATCATTCCCCTTGGCACTTCTCTGACCAGGAATTAAGATACCTTCTATCACAATTACTGTGCTTTCACATGTTCATGATTATTTATAATGGACAGGTTTCCTCAGAATGGGTGGCCCATGAAATTGTACATTCAAACTGGATAATTTAGCTCTGGAGCTGCTGGAGTTTAAGACCTTCTTGGTCATTTTCATTCCTGTTAGTATTTTCCCCTTCTATGCACACAACACTAATGTGACAGTCCATCAATACAGCTTTTTCCCAACATAACACCTGTCTTTCTCCCTAAATTTAGAAAAAAAAAAAAATTACAGAAGTCTCATTCAGGAGCAGTTTATATTTTTTTATTATTCTATCTCACAGATTTCACTCCTCTCTTTGTAAATTACAGTAATATACAAATATGCTAATAATATGCTACAAAATGACCTCACTTTAAAACTTTCACATTACTTGCATACCCTGAGCAAGTGCTGTTGACCACAACACTTAAATCTACTGTCCACTGTGTTTATTTTAAAGCAGAAGTGAGTTGTTCATCAAACATACTCAGATTTTAAATGTCCTACCACTAATGATTTTCCACATTGGATGTACCTGTTCCTGGGTCATGCTTTATCTTATGCAAGCCCTGACAATTCATTTCTGCAAGGATGCACATTTTCCTTGGAGCTAAGCCCAAACCTGCAGTCCAAGCTTGGCTGTTATCATCAGAATTGTAACAATCTACTGTTGTCTAGATCAGATCTTGTAGTATGTCTTGTGCTTACGAGGAAAAGAGGAAAAGTGAAAAGCAGTAAAGACATGGTTTTGCCTCTGCAGTTGGCAAAAACACTAGACTTTCCTCATCAGGATCTCAGCAATTTACAAACACAACATATGCCAGCAACTTAAGATCTCCTGGAGTAGCAGCTTCATACGTTTTGCCCATTCTTGATTGGCATAGCTCTTAACATGAGGGACAAACCTTGATATCAAGTGCCAAAGGCCTGACCAAAGCACAGTGAAAATGAAGGCCCAGTGGGCTTGAATTGTTATGTAGCCCAAGACAAAGAAATCTCAAGTCTTCCTAGGACACAACCAAAACTAACCCTCAAGAAGACAAGGATATTTGAATAAGAAACAACTGGAGAGTTTAAAAAACAAAGGGGGTAAAGAACAACAGGTGTTAGATTGTTTGCAATTGTTAACCAAACAAAACAGAGCGGACTGCAGAAACTCTTGCATTAAAATTCAAATCATTAATTCAAGAAGTTAAGATGAGCTGGGAAGTGTGAAGAATTGGCTGCCCTTAGGTCACCCATGCAAACCAAATGAGATAAGGAACATGAACACTGTCTAGGTGAGAAGAGTCTCCAAGCTTTAACTGTTGATGGACAAGTTTACTCAGAACCAGACAATCCATATACACAGCCAGCTACATAACTTTATAATTTAATTTACAGAAGAGCCTTAATGCTGTCATCACCACACTGTATTACCAGTGTGCCAGGAAAGGAATTAGCAGTTATAAAGCCTACTTAAAATCCGTACTGTCTTCCTTTAAACACCGCCAATGTTTAAAGAGTATTTTCATCACCAAGTCACTTGGACACATTTTTTCAGAAAAGGTATCAGCAAAAATCTAGAGGAAGCAATTTAAATTATTTATGCGACATTGGTGGCATCATTTATCTTGAAACATTTCTTAAAGAACTGTCAGGAAACTTAAGACAGCATGATCTATCAACTGAACTTGTGCAGATCAAGTTAAAATAGTTTTCATCAGAAAACTACCAGTTTCTCTGATACTTTGTTTCTCTTTTTCCAGCTCTTCTCAAGAAATAAAAATTATAGAGGCTTTTCTGCTAAATACTACCAGTTCCTAGCCAAATGCTCCCTCCCTCCCCCTTATTTCAAAATTATCCTGTTTTACTGGCACACACAGAGCAACGTTCCATAGCAGTCATATCAATACCACCATGAAAACGTGAAGCTTGTAATTCTAACGTGAGCATTCAGGTAAGCGTCCTGATCTTCAGAGCTTCTACTCAGACCAGTGAGGCTTCTTTGTTAACAAAACTCCTCACAACACATTAATTTCAGTACCATGGAGCTGCTGTTCTAGAAGCAACAAAGTTTGATAACTTTTAAGATAACCTTGCCTACAGAGAGACCTTTGTTCAAAGTTGTTACCAGACTGGTTTCCAGAGGAAATTCACAAGTCCCCTCTTTGTTCTCAAGTGGTGTCTTTACTGAAAAGTTTTGCCTTTCACCCCCTTCCTTACCTTTTGGCTTTTTTGCTCTTATCCTTTCTGTACAAAAAACCACTTCATTTACATGGAGATAGTTTGTTTGGTTTTTTTTAAAGTGTGAAAAGGTGTCTGCTTTCCTCATTCCTCCTGATTCTTTATTCTGGAAAAAGTAGAGTTCTTCATAGTGTTGGGGAGGAGGGAAGGCCCTTTTACAGCAGTATTACTTTTAACAAATGCTTTGAAGAAGTAATTCTCCACTTGGGCTTTGCATATGCTCATTTAACAAAAAGATTCATTTTAAAATGCATTCCTTGGAAGAAGAAACAAGCCAACATACCTGAGAGAGCTCTTAGTCTCCTTTTGGTGTCAGTTTAAGCTAGCTGAGGTATCTTGAGAGTACACTAACAGTGCAATTTGTGCTTGATGATGCATCTACAACTTTTTCCAATACCCCAATGCCAAGGGCTTCCAAACTACTGTTTTAGAATTATGGAAAACTGCATATGCTACACAATTTCATCAGAGAAGTGAGGAACTACACAGAGATCAACTCATTAAATTACATCCAGGTACATCTATGTTTTCTGCAGATGAAGGCCGAATCTCCCACAATGCCTGCACCTGTCCAAACTCCAGACAAGCAGGCGCTCAGCACAGTGTCACCAGTAAAAGACCTTTCCACAAGAACCTTTGATGGATTACAGCAGTTACCTCAATCTCTGATACACTTGTACCTTTAGCACACAATAAGAACGACAATTGCAGCAACAGATGTTTGTTTCCTACTTACAGCTTTAAAGGACACCACCGATGTGCTGAGTTTATCCAGAACTATGGAGTCAGCAGTTCTGAAACAATGCTACAACTATCAGACACAAAATGGCCACACACTAGGCACTACGACTGAAAAAAAGAGATATTAAACAAAACCAGAAAGGACAGGCCTTCATGTTAGTTGCAAGTTCAATAGTGATGGAGTACAGTTTTTTAAGGAAAAAAAGTGAGCAACCACAAACTTGTCAGTACAAAGATGTTAACAGCTGAGTCAGTGACAGCTTAAATGTAAAACCCAGGCCTCCAACACCATTCACTTAATTATTTTCTTTATTGTAAATCTTAGAAGTTTAAAACAGCTTGAACTTGGGGGAGCTCCTGTTCTCTGTCATTTGGCAACTCATAACCTGCAGGGCTGTTTCATTTAGAATCAAATGTTAGAAAAGTGATCAACAGTAAATCACTGCACTGTGCACTTAAAAGTCTCATAAAGTGAAGAGTTTGAAAGCAGAGACGATTCATTTAAAAACAGAGGGGAGGAGATGATTTGCTGCTTATGGCACAGGACTGTAAGTTAATACATCTGGGTTCCATTCGATGCATTAAATGGGAATACCACCATGTGCTTCACAGAATTGAAAGGAGGTTTTCTTCATCAGCATTTGTAAAACATTTTGAGATCACAAGATAAAATATTTTACCAGAACAGAAATTATTATTAGGGTGTTACTTTACTAAATATTTTATGGAGCAAACCAACAATTTAATAAAAATACAGCAACCTACTCCTTTGAAGTTTCTGCAAAAATTGGCTAGTATTTTCACACTTTTGTGTTAGAAGTCAGGTTACCAAAAAAACCAGGAGTGAATGCATTAATATCAGCACATTGATCTTCTGAGCACAGAACACACAAACTTCAAGTCATGCACTCAGTCTCTTAATTCAACAACTGACCTAAAATATTCATATTTGAAAATGCCAGTCTTAAGTGCTTACAAATTCAAGACTGACACTCCCAAAAAAGCAAAATACATATTTCAGATAGGTGTCCCACTAACACACCTCATGCAAAACTTAAGATGCCCAAAGGAAGTCAGCTTTGCTTCTGCGAATCGGTAAGATTTCCTCTTAATGTAAGCTGAGAAACTTCTCTGTGGTGTGAATTCTAACCACAAAGAAATGAGTCTCAAACTTACCCAAAATACTTTAATGACTCAACACTCAAACAGCAAAACACATTCATCTTTCTACCCATCACATCTGTTTTTAAATTAATGGCCTACAAGTCAATCCCTCTCCATTTCACCCTTTCAACTTTGACAGTAGAGTCCTGTCCTGATACACTTCCTCCAAAGTCCCACACAGATAAAAATTAAAGATTGACAGTAGAGTAATATTGTTAAAACATCAAACTCCTCAAACACCACATCTCAGTCTGACTGATCTTAGCTGTCATTATTTGCACACGCTACTACCAGAGAAGAGAGGTATCCTTCCTAACATCCCAGTAAGGTCATTCGGAGTTTCAGTATGTGTACTGGGTCTGGCGGCTGCTTGGATGCTGGCTGATGGTGGTCTGCAGATGAGAAGCAGTGAGTGACTGCCTTTGAATCACTTTTTTTGCTTCTCCCTTCACTTATTAAACTGTCTTCATCTCGACCCATGAGTTTTTCTCGGTTTTGCTCTTCCAGTTCTCTCCCTTATCCCAGTGAAGGGAAGGAAGGCAGCAGCTGGTGGGTGTTCAGCTGCTGGGCTAGGTCAACCCACCATGGAACGGCATCAGGAGAAGGCACAAAAGACATTTTATTGGTACATCAGTGCCTGAGAAATACTTCATTTTGCCTTCAACTGACCTTACAACACTAAGAAACAAGTCCTCTTGCTAATTTTGAAGACACTGAATAGTTACACACATACAAAGACAGACTGCTGCCCTCATTGCGTTTCTTCCAAGCTTGACCCAAAGCTGGTTCAGCTAAATGGAAATATTAACAGATTATATACCGGGTCCTCTAGAACCCGAACTTCACAGAACAGAAGTCCACGTGCAGAGACAACTTTTGGTTTGCATTGCATACTTGCACACACACACAAAAAAACTATTAGCTTTATGCAGAGCTTATTCTGCTTATATTTTCTAAACAAACTTTTTTATGATACTTTTCCTGTGTTCTCAGAGAACTACCAAAGCAAAATGTAAATTTTGAACAATACAGATGTCAAATGGGACCCTGCTAGTAGGGTTATTTAAATTGTATTTTTTTTCCTGATATAGCAGTTTAAAAGCTATTCATTTGTGTAACTGTTCAAGGTAAGAAAAATCCTGTTTCACACCTGACATTTTTAGTAAAACGGTGAAGATCTGTTATTTTTGCCTGCAAATCATCCTGTTACAAAGGTATTCTTTTAAACACTGCAGTTGCAGTCAGCTTGTTTTGGGAAAGTGGCATGGACACTCTTCTAGTTTGCACATCAACATGTGAATCCCTTGATCTGCTTTCTGGAGGCAGACTGTTACCAGCTAGGTGAGAGGAAATGAAATCTAGTTGTTTATTCAGAGTCTACAGCACTATTTTGAGGAAAAAAAACAAACCAGAAAACATCAACTTCTTAAGCAGACACATCTGCCCCCACAATTACAAAAAAAAATTGTGAATTAGTTTCATTGTAATCAATTAATGAAATGTCATTCAAGTTTGGCATGTTAACCTGTGTTTAAGTTATTATAAAGACACAGGTTTTATGCAAAGGAAGTCTAAAACCAATCACAGGTTTATAAATGCTGCTCAGAACTAAACATTTAGGAGAATCCAGGAAGGAATTCAAATCATTTGCTGACACTTGTTTTGAACAGATAAGTGTATGTACTCACATGGAAGAAAATAGCAGATAGAAATAAATAGAAAATAAAGTTCCAGAGACAGTCTGAGACTGCTAGAGAAAGAATTTTTGGTTAAGGATTGACTGACAGTAGCTCTGAAATATCAGCAAAGATATTATTTGTCTGGCTGATTCTGCTGGCACTGAGATGAGAAAAACTTGGTACACCACTCATAAATAGGCAGGTGAACATCAAAAAAACATATCTCAGTTTCTCCCTATGTGTGTAACAGTCTGCAAGAATCCATGTTTTTGGCTACAAAATAGTATTTTTTTTGTCTGTAAATTTAAATTTAAACTGAACTTGCACACTTAGTCTAACTCACTGTTTTACAAGGATTTAATCTACTCTCAGACAAGGTCAGGCCATGCTACCTATCTGCGACCTACAGATTGCTTCTCAAATTAATAGAAATATGAGCTTTATAGATCATTACTCTAGTAAGAATACAAATAATTCGATAAACAACACTTAAATGCATCAGTATTTGAAATGAATGTTGACAGCTAGCCAACACACATAGGAGGAAGACTTGACAGAGAACAGGAAATCATGAGTAATCCCCCTGGAAAAATATTGAAGTTACTGAGATAAAGAAGGAAAGCTAAAGGATCTGGAGATACAGTCTGTTGTCCAAAAACATCACCCTGAAATCCTGCAAAGATTTCAACGAACTATGAACAGCCATGAAAAAAAAAAAAAAAAGAAAAAAGGACTTCCCAAAAACCCACACCATGATGACAATTTTTATTTCCTGCATAATTTCTGTAGTCTTTTTAATGCCAAATATTTAGTTATTGTGGATACTGTTTAAAGCAGACAGATTTGAAATAAAAAATAACCCTATCATAACACCTTGCCCTTTGTGTATCAGAATTACTTTTACCCTGAGATTTTTCTGTAGTCCACAAAACATCACAACAATTGAATTCAAGATACTGTTTCTATCCAGACTGAAGTAGGTAAACCTAGTTAAACTCAAATCCTCACCTCCATCTTAACAGATGCACCAAAAGTCCATCCATCACTCCTTCCCCTCCTTTTGCAGATTAAAAGCCCCTTCTCCTTTTGCTAGTACATATTAAGACCTTTGTTCTGCACTAAGAGCTAACTTTCCAACATTCCCAGGTCACCACTAATATTTCACTGATAATCTCCTTTCCCTCTATCATTTACTTCTGTCTATTAAGAGTCACTCCAGGATTTCCTCAATTTTAGAAATGACTGATCCGAGCCATCTTCCCCTCCCCACTTCACGTGTTTTTTCTTATGGAACACTTAGGGATATAGATAGAAGGCAGAATCTCAAGGGAGAAGATGCGGGTACAATCCAGGAATAGGAACCACAGCACAATGTGATAGACCAAGACCTGGCCTTCTAAGACAGAGCCCCCAACAAGCTTTCAGATCCATTACAACGGGCCAGCATCCAAGATGTGAGATATACACAGATTAGCCACTTTCCCAGGGACCAAATATTTTCCTTCCAAGTCCTTTCCAACTATCTGGCAAATAGCAGCCATTCTTTTTTTGTCACATAAAAGGCTAAACATCGTATTTACTTCAGATGCCAAAACATTTCATTTCCTGAGTACAAGGTAGCATTTTAAAGACCTCCCTCCCCTTTATTAAAAATACAACTTCAATATCAAACAAGCTACATTTAATTGATGTGAAGGCTGCGAAACCAACTGACAACTGTCCAAGAAATCCAGAGCAGCTTCACAGCAAATCACTATTTTTAGAAGAACTTTATTTTATTTTTCTTTCCAGTCACAGGAATTAGTAGATGCCAGCAATTCCTTTTCCAACTCTGTTTACATCCATCAAAAAACAACAACAAAAAACCTCACACATAAGAGCATTAAAGCACACAACTCTAAACAGTCCACAGAAAAAAAGAAGTGGCCGAAAAGAGAGGGGCATATTACAGCAAACTGCACTGTATCATTCAAAAGAGCAAGACCAGAGCTCAGCTGTAAGGTAGTTTTAACCGAGGCAGTTACAGATGTTTCAATACCTACTGAATGCTGACTCCGACCATGCAATGCCATTCATCACATTAGGTACCCTCAGGTAAATTTACTGTTGATTAAAAACATCTTCTAGGCACTATTTTGAATGCTAAGAAACTCATGACAAAGTAATTCACAGACAGGCAGTTTGTTCACAGGAGTGCTGGGATTTGTTTTTGGACTGAGGTATGTAAATGATGTGCACATGCCCTGTCTGCCTTCACGGCGAGAGGGAGAACATCGGTTTCTGCTCAGCTACCACCCTTTATACGCAGCTAGGCAGAAAAGAGTGAGATGACACTCAGGACTGGATACATGGCACCACAACCCAAAGAACCCGAGCAACTGAGACGCATGTCATTTTCTCCGTCAAGTTACTGTCTGTGTCACACATGCCCCTGTGAGAAGCTCTAAGGTAGCCACCACCTCATCTGGAATTAGACATGAAAGATCTAAAAAGAATGAACTGAAAGCATTTTTTGGAGACCCCAGAAACTGCACGATGTCACCTTGGGAGGATGCAAGGAGCTACAGACAGCCACGTTAACAGATATTCAGGATGTTGCCAGCATATGAACTTTGTGCGCAGACAGGGGACAGGGACAGAGAGGGAAGGACCTTAGAAAGAACAGACACATTCAACATAGTGGTAAAACATGGCTATGTCTTAATTCACACTCAGGCCATGACAAACTGGTTCAGAAAGCCTTCAGTAAGAGATTACCAGAGCCTTCTCTCCACTCACTGCACCTGTGACAAGCCAAGATAGTGACATTAATTATTCAGCAATTTACAAGAAAAAGAACAGAACACTCCTTCAGCAAGGATACGTGAAACCCCAGGTGAATGAAGTTTTGCTTAAGATGAGAAGATTTCTCTCTCAGAAATTCCATTTCTGTATTTAAGACACCTGGAACTTATCATTAAGGATATATTCTCAAGGTGGAAAATGCCTAAGGGAGGTCTACTACTGGAGCTGGAATCCTTCCCACCCCCCTTACCTGAGGTGACAACAGTGAAGAAACTCACTGATGACTGCAGAAAGCAACACACAGTGACACCAACTCAAGAAGCTAACAATGAGTTACAAGGCAATAAGACCCCAGACAGATATGCTGCATTATGCCACTATAAATATATTTGAATTGGACTAATTCCTCAAAGCCATAAAGATCAGAGGGGCAAGACAAAGTAGACACTGCAGAGGACCTCCTTAAAAGGGAGCCTTTCCCCTAAACTGTCTCCTGGCTTTTACTGTGAACAGCGTTTTATTCCATTATTTTGTTGGCACTCAACATCTGAGAGAACGAGCTCACCTGCTTCTTTTGGGAAATTAGGAGATGCATTAAGCAGGGTTCTTTACACACTCCATGGATTAAGGACTTGCAAACATCTTCCTCGGATGTTAAGTTATCCAACACAGTAGGGGATCCAAGAGTCTCATCATTTCCTGAAACAGCCTTAACACTTGTGAGGTAATACTTGAATCCCAGTGAACGTGAAACACTATTTTAGGACAAAGAGTATCTTTCAGGCAGGCTGCTAGCATGAAACAGAATAAGCAAGTTGTATTGGACCAAAACAACATACATCTATATAACCTTTTGCAGGCAGATGACAAGGCTTGTGCCCACAACAGACATGCGGCTTGTTCTACCCACAAACCAAGCTGACCGCAACACAGCACCGAGTCCAAGCTAACAAATGCTCCTCAGTTACCTAAAAGATAAATGCATCAAAAATGTTTCCTAGCTGCCAGAAAACCCAAAGCACTAGAATTATCAAATTTTACTTTCTTACATCTCTATCATGCTGCATTTTACCAAATAATCAAACTACCTGTTACCAAGAAAGCCCAACAAATATATTTAGTATATTTACCCATTGTTTTTTATTTAAATTTAAATAAACAAAACCAGTAGAGTGTTTAACTTTGGACTCAGATGAAAATAATCATGCCTTGCTCAAGACAGTAGTTGGGTAAAGGAACATATACAAAAAGGAGGGTTTTATTAACCTGTTTGTTAAAGTTACACATTACTTTTCCCTCATTAGACCCTCACTGGTCTCTAAAAAGTGAAATTCTAGCAGAGACTCTAAACAACTGAAAGGAGCATTGTCTTCACCAATAAAGTAACCACTTTTAGTAGAGAATATTCAAAAGTATTACTACTCATTACCTAAGGAAAATTACTAAAATGACATCAAAACTCAAAAAACTTGAAGTTATTAGTACAGCAGAAACCATAACCTGGTCATACATATACACGTGTGTGTGTGGACGTACATGTTTTCAAGAAACAAATCTGCTTAGTATCATATGCAGTTCAAGAATATAAAATGACCTGGCTTTTAAAAGGTAGTCAAAACTGTGAGCTATGAGAATCCTAAATTGGAATGTATTTCCCTGTGTTCATTTCCAGAATGACAGTTAACTAAAAGTTTTTCATTTATACACACCAAGATGTTGAACTATGCAAAGACATGAGGCCTGCTAAACTCCTCATCTATCTAAACTTTAGGTATATCTTCCATATCCGTCTACTTTTGCCAAACTGGCTACAAACATAACTCTGCAGCACTGTAGGGATCACACCACGTGAACGGCTCATTATTTAATACCTGCACTGCTCTGGGACCCTCTGACACTTTCTGCTTTCTAAGCTACAGGCTTAGACCCAGTCCTGCAAACTTGCTGGAGGGAACACTTCTGGAATAAATCATTTCATATGGCATTACTCCTCACTGAGACAATAAAATACAGCTCCCAGATTTCCTCTGGGGACTAAGTTCATCCTTATTTGTGATCATGGCAAAAGTGCACATCTGTAATAGTTTAATATTACATACACTTCATTCACCTGAAGGCTTTTTAACAAAGGTGGTTTTAAATGCTTCATATACTGGTCTGTAACATTTTCTTTTTACCAGGTCACTATCATCTACTTAACCATATATCTGGTTGAGTAACTACAAAAAGATGCAGTTCTAGCCTGTATGAGGTTTTATGGCAATGAAAAGGACAATAGTAACTTCTGAACCATTAATTTGATGTACTTTGGGTCAGTGAGGCCAAAAATCAAAAGCATTTAAATTCCTGCATCAGCCAAGACAAATCGAAACACATTTTATTACATTTCTCACCAAAGAAGCTGGAAAGCTGCTTTGTTACAGATACACAGTTACACGTACTTGTTTAATAAAAACAGAGCATTCAACATGCCTGTGATCTACCAAAACAACAAAACACAGCCAGATTTCCAGAAAACGCAAAATTAAGGTAGGCAACTTCTCTGCCAAAACAGAGTGTTAAGTAATATCTCCCTCTCGAGGGACATGAGGCCAGTCACTACGGAAAAAATAAGCACCCAGACAGACACGTTTACACCACAGTCAGAACAGGCTGAATCACAGTGCAGCAGCAGGTCAAGATACAGCTCTTTTTTCAGTATAATACTTGAGAAAAGCAAGCATTCTTCTCCCATACACAGCATTAATATGGTTAATTGATTTCTTATGAAAAGTTTCATTAAAGTTTAGGAGTGCTTTAGAAATTTTGTTATATATATATCTCTAACTGGTTGCCAATGGCATCGTACCCTTTTCAACTCCATCCACATTACACACATTCATCCTCACCCCCTTCAGCGAGAGGCTCATGCCAGTCTTACAGACCAAGGATAACTGTCCTTACTGCTTGTGGTGCTTTATTAAGTGTTTGCTCAACATTCATGCTACAGAATAGAGCTTAAAACAAAACAAACAAAAAAGAGAAAAACAAGCACCACCACTACATTCAAAAACACGCACAAATGGGCAACACTTTTGTTAGAGTCATCACTAGAAATCTAACACATTAGACATACATGGAAATACAGAATATTAAGCTGTTAAGATATTAACAGCAAACTGCAAACTCCAAATCCCGTCTTGAGCATGTTTATCCAAATGATACTTTCATTTACATATCCTATATTTAGCATGCAGATTCCAGAACAGCAATGTAACTAATGCTCAACAGCAGTATCACTAATGCCAGTTTCCATGGCACTGCATTCACCTGCATTGTGTATTCTGAAATACGTAAGACAACCTGTTGATTTAAATATAACACAAACAGTTTAATCCAGAAACTAAAAGAAGGCTATCTTGCATCCATTTCTAGGTATTAACATGTTATAGAGTGGTAAATAAATAGTTCTTGGAGTGGGGGGCAGAGGGGGTGAGCGGGGTGGTGTAGAAACCACAGTAAAGGCTACAACAGAATTGGAGAGTGGGGGGAGAGATAAAAAAGAAAGAATAAAAGATTTCTGACAGTGCAGAGTGAAAGAACATCAGCCTCTCAAGTCCCCCTAGCATCATCAAAACATTTGTTACCTGAACTTTAACTTTCTTTCTGTGAAAACAAATCCAAGAAAAGAAAAGCTAGATGCAAACAAATGATGCTGAAAGTCTTGAGACAAAAGTGAAAAGGTTTTCTATAAGAATAAAATTTGAAAAACAAAATTTAACAATGGTGAGTGAAAGCCAGCCAGTCAGGGTGACCTTGTACTTGCAGCAAACAAGAATAAATCTTGTAGCAGCTCCTGACTTCATAGTACTGAATACTAAAAGACAGAGACATAACAGTTAAGTGAAACTGAACGAGCAATTTGGAACAACAACAAAAATCTGTACAGGAGTAGTTATTCTTCGAAATTTCCATTAAAAACACTGACTTGATGTAAGATGCTGACTTAGAAGCCTCTTTACCATTGCTAAATTCAAGAAGCCAGATTCCGCCCTCTATGCCTTTCAGCACACATGTATTTTGCTCCTTTATCATAATTTCTTACACAGAAGTAGTTTATACAAAAGTACAGCCGAGTTGGTGAGCTCCTATTAACATTTGAAAATTAAGTACTTTCTCAAATTATATTACAGTTTCCAAGTATGTTAATGTTATTATTCTGAGAAATAAAACTACTGGTATCTTGTGTACAATTTCAGACTCTTTTATAGGAATGTAATAATGTAATGTTACTCTCAATGTAATAGAAAGTAGTCAAGTAATGACTTAGATGATGATAATGCATAATAAGGAAATAAAGACAGTGTCTTGACAACAAATAACGTATCAGGGGTGGAAAGACTTTTCTCATTTGATGGGAACTTAGAGGACACTTAAAACACTTTAAACTAGGTTCGAAGGGGGAAGAGGACATCACCCAGATCACTAGGGATGAGCCCAGGCTTGGCGTGCCAGGGTCAGGGGTGAGATTGACAGCCCAGCTCAAGTGTGTCTATACCAATGCACGTAGCATGGGCAATAAACAGGAGGAGCTGGAAGCC
>Ga0065711_1014014_pt1 | contig 14520 bp, 22 predicted proteins | sample Hoacrofraction12_FD_59098 | JGI IMG/M metagenome (GOLD analysis project Ga0065711, IMG submission 59098) | Hoatzin crop microbial communities from Cojedes, Venezuela - Epithelial fraction 12 v2 (version 2) | ecosystem: Host-associated > Birds > Digestive system > Esophagus > Crop | place...
CCCGCCGCAGACCACCGGCGAGCCCGGGGCCCCGAGCCCAAACCCGAGGAGCCCCTGGGGCTTGCGGGGAGCTGGGTGCGTGGGCTGGGAGGGATGGTGGGGGGAGAAAAGTGCTGCCAACCTCAAACCCCGGCAGAGGAAGTGATTTCTTTCGGAGGAGGGAAATCATCCTTTCAGGGACTCCACACTCCAAGGAAAATTAGAAATAAAAATCCCCGCGCTGAGGGGTTTTTTCAGGGTTTTAATGTTTCTCCCCTTCCCAGTTGCTCCTGCAAAAATCCCAGCCCTGGATTTGTGCCGGTGATGGCGTCGCTTCCCTGGCACTGGGAGCTCGCTCAAGGGGGGACAAACCTTTTACTAATGAGCTCAAGAAATCAGGCAGGGGGATTTGGCAGCAGGAAGGGGGTTTGCTGCCCATATGGAAGTGCGGGAGGGGTTGGCAGATGTCTCACGGTGTAGGTTTAGGAGGCAGAAACTGTGATTTGCGGAGCTGTTAGGGCATTTGGCCCCTTTCACCATCCCTGCCTCAGTTTCCCCAAGCGCAAACCCGCTTCCCAAGCCTTCCCTGCCTGGCTTAAAAGGAGCAGACAAACACCGGGGGTCCCTGTTTGGGAGCAGGATGGGATGGCTGCTACTGCCAGCCCCGCCAACGCCACGTTATTTCACCAAAACCTTTTTCCAATTACCCTCAGACCCAGCCAGAATAAACCAAATGCTGCAGAATGAACCCATCCCTGCATCTCCGGGAACCTTTCCCTGGCTCTAACCCAAATATCTCCCAGGCAGGTGAGTTGGGGGTCACTGGGGGATGCTGTCGGGGCTTTCCCTGCACAAAACCTGGGGGCTGGGACCCTCTGCACGGGGCTGTGGGGATCAGGGTGCCGTGAGAAGCTCGGTAGGATGCTCTGAACAGCTCAGGGCGGTTGTTTCCTATGAGCAGACTGTGCAAGGGGTTGTGTTTTTCCAGATACACCCATCCGCGTCCCCAAAACGCTTTTCTGGGATGATGGGGGCTGCATGCGAGAGCAGAAGCGTCGACACAGAGGATTAAAAATGGACCTGGGTGATTTTGGACCTTAAAGAAGCGCAAAAGCCAAACCTCGCTCTGCAGAGCGTCGCTTCATCCAGCTCGGACCCACCCTGTTGTATTCGGGGTCCGGCGGGCTCAGGGACCCTCGAAACGAGGTCGGTGGCACCTGGGTGAGGGTGACGGCCGACGGAGGCAGCGATTCCCCCTCCGACTGCCCCAAACCCCGGGTGAAGGTGTCCCTTTTCGGCCCAGGGCTGGAGGCATTTTGCAGATTTGCGTGAGCACCCTCAGCATCTGTTTCCAATCTGCCTGCCAGCTTGTGCTCCTCTCCCCCCGACCCCTCCCCAAAACCCCCTCTCCCCTGCATCCCCCCAGCCCGGGCAAGCGGAAAGCCCTTGTCAGAGCAGAGCTCCCCGTAAATCACCGGGCTCCGAATCACCGGGGGCTCATTTTTCATCGCGAAGGCACCGAAAAAATATGGCAGGAGGGGGAAAGATCACTCTCGGCGTGGAACTGGCAGGGCCCTGGGTTTGGCTTTTCCCTCCCCCGTGAGAACCAGCCCTGGCCTGGCTGGCTGGCACGGGGTGAGATGTGTCTTTATTTTCCCCTTTCCCCTTTTTTGGGGTCTTGGTGTTGCTGCTGTGAGGTCCCATGCGGTACCTTCCGTGGCAGATTCAGCCCCTGCCGATAAAAATAGGAGCCGGGTGCTTCAAGCCAGCAAGGGAAAGAGGAGAAAGAGGGGATGAAATGCCAAATAAATAAATAAAGGCAAGCACGTGGCACTCGCTGGGCTGCAGGAGGGCTCGGGGATCCAAGAGGTTGCTGGTTGGTGTGGGTATTAATAAGGAAAAATGTCTCAAATGGTGAGATTTTGCCACCATCCTTGTACGACACGGGGGAAAAATCCCTTTGCTGGTGCAAAGCAACGGATCCGTGCTCCTTTACACCCTTGAATGTAAATCCGGATCCTACAGCCCGTTTTGCGGTTGAATTTGGAGATCTCTTGTCTCTGCTGACCTATTTAAAGGCAGTGCCAAGCTCTTGGCTGAGACGTGCCAAGGGGTTTAGATCCCACGGTGTCAAATCTGTTCTGGTTTCTCCAGGATGCCAGCAGCTCCTGCTGTAATTTCAGCTGCCCAGCACCAGCCCGAGCCCCCCTGGGACCCCCAGCACCCATGGGTGCCTTTGTAAAGGGCATCTGTGGGTCCTCTGTGCTGGCTGGGTAATTCAAAGTGGTTTCAGCATCGAAGGAAGCGCGACCCGGCTGATGGTCTCTGATGTTACAGAAATAATGGGTTTTTTTGCAAGATTTTATTAGTGGCTTTGCTGTACAAGATTTTACTCGGTGCTGCCATGGGGTTTGCCAGGTTTTGGTAAGATCCATCCTCAATTGTAACATCCGTGCATCCTTGTTCTCTGGCAGGATTGTGATAGCAACTAAAGATGGGTGCCCAGTCTAACGGCTCTGCCAATATCTGGATCTGATTTTGGGAAGATAAGGATGGCAACCAAAGATGAGTGCCCAGACTAATGGCTCTACCAATATCTGGATCTGATTTTGGGAAGATAAGGATGGCAACCAAAGATGGATGCCCAGTCTAATGGCTCTGCCAATATCTGGATCTGATTTTGGGGTGAAGAAGCGGGACAATGTGAACCAGGAGCAGCAAGGAGCATCCCTGTCGGGTGACAGCTTTTGGCCTCTGGCAGCACCGATATTTACAGCCGGCGCGCGCGGTGGAGCTGCAAAATTGGCCGCAATTCAGGGCAGAGCGAGGGAAATGAATGGAAGGAGGCACCACGAGCTTCATCGCTCTCCTTATGGATAGGAAAGGCTGCTTATCCGCCTCGCAGGCTCCCTCCTTCCACGGGGAGGAGAAATTTGGCAACGAAGGGCTGAGGGATCCGGAGGCAAAATCTGGGTGGTGAACAAATTGAAAGTGGAAATGAGGAAGACGTGTTTAGCGGCGAGGTTCGTTAACCGCTGGAAGGGCTTGCTCACGACTGCTGTGGCTTAAATGGAGCCTGGAGGGCTCTTGTTTTGCTCCCCCGACCACGAATATTTGCTCTAGCTCAAAGAAATGCGTTCATGTGTCGTAGCAGAAGGCACAGCAGCTCCTTGCAGAGACCCCATCAGGCTCCCAAGGCGGAGGTGCTGACAACAAGCCTGGGATTTTCCCAGGAGTTTTGGGAGAGTTTTTGAAAACCAAATCTTGTTCTGAGCTGGAAATGGGTGCCAATGCGAAGCCCAGCCCTCACTAATCCCAACTTTGCAATGTTATAGCAGTGGCAAAATGGGATCTTGCATCGTTTCCTCCCCAGCCACCCCAAGCTGCACCAACCCAGCGCAAAGCTGGTGCCCGTCCCCGAAACCTCACAACCCAGACCCAAAATGGTGGCTGCAACCAGACACGCAGATGAAAAGAGCCGGCACGATGAGGCTGCCTTTGCCTGGTCACGGTGAGTCAGAGGACAGTGAAGCCGTGCCAACTGCTTGCTCACCCACCAGCAGACAGAAAAAAACCCCAAGGCCAGCCCAATAACTCGACAAAAAGCCATTTGCAAGTCTTCTCGGGAAGAGTCACGCGATGCATCTTCCATAGGAGCATTCCTGACGCCGGCCCGGGGATCTGTGCAATCCTTCTCCGTTAAAATTAGCAACGAGGAATGTACAATTCCTACCGGGATGGCTTATGGAAGTGATCAACAGAAACAGAACAAATGACATTTTACGTGTGGATTTAGAAATCTCGGCAGCTGGAGCGTTCGATTCCCCGACCGTGAGCATCGGGCTCTTAGGAGAGGGGGAAAAAAAACCAGAGCACGCGCTGCTCCCAGAAGTTGCACATTTTAGCTAAATTAGTTTAATAAACAATTTGGTTTATGATTCAAACTTGCTTAACCACACAAGCGAAACTGATAAAAATCAGCCGTAGGCTGGTATGCGCTCGCCGGCCGGGTTTGCACGAAGCTGCAAGCCGGTCCTCACTCCCCATGTGCACGTGTGGACACGACCCATCACAGATCAGGGCTGGATTAGTTCAGGAAAGTGGACAGAAGAAGGATTTGAAGCATTTAGCCCCAAATATTGGCTTGACCATGACCAAAAGAAGGCGGCACCGGAGGAGCACCAGCACAGAGAGGGTGATGGTCCTCCAGCCCTGCACTGCGTGAGGACCTGCATCCTTTTCTCTTTGCTGAACACATCCCTCCTGTCCCCAGATGGTCTTTCAGGCTCGTTGACAATATTCTCAGACATTCTTTTTAAGCCGTAGAGATATTCGTTTTGGGTTGCCGTAACTACAGAAATAAACACAGAAGTTTCTGGTGGTGGATAAAAATGACTTGTGGTTTTTGACCGACCAACTTCTGTGCATTCAGCTTCCAGATGGTTCGAAGAGGGCGGCTTTTCGGAGAGCCCTGGTGACGTTGTCTGGGAAAATCAGGGCTCTTCAAAGCCTTTCGAAGTGGGGTCCTAAAATTAAGGGCTTGGTGTTGTGAGTACGAGCTGTTGGAGCTATGGAGACGGGGTTCTAAGCAGCGTGCATGAAGGTGCAACGGGAAAACATGCTGGTGCCTTCCCATGTGCACTTCTTATGAATGATGAAGGTGGTCTGCGAGGATTGATTTGTTCAAAAAGCACCTAGTAGGTATGGTTCCCATCTCAGCAGATATTAGAAGCACTGACAAATGGGAACTCAATTCTTGCCTTCCTTGTTTGCCCCTCAAAACTCTGAGAGTCATTGGAGAAGTACGCAGACTCCGTTGCCCCTTTGCTTTTCTTGTCACCCTCTGGTGGCACGGAGAGGTCCAAGCCATGCATGTCCCCATTTCTGCTGGACAAACCCTCCCCATGAGCTTCATCTCACCCGACTGCAGCCACCAAAATGGCTGGCACAGTCTCTGAGTCATTCTTGACACTGTAACAAAGAGGTGTGATGGATGGAAAGAGCAAAGTCTTGGGGGACTCCAGCCCTGCATGTCTTGATGAGGAGTGCCATGATGTCCTCCCGCGGATGAAACCCCAGCCACCAGCAGAAGCGTTTTTAGGAACATCCCTTGGAAAACCAGCCAGGAAGGAGGCCAATAGATCTCCTTCGGGAAAAGCAAATCCTGTAGCAGAAAAGCTGGTGGTAAATGAATGAAAGTCCAGCAAAGGAACTTGGAGCTGTGAAGATCTCAGCCCACTAGCAGGGCTGCCTAACTTAAACCAGATTTCTGTAGGAAATAGCTCTACGACATTTCCACCACAAACTATGCACTGCTGCTGCTTGGATAAGTCCGTACACCGTCATCCCAATCTATTTTTTCCCCATCTTCCCTTCCAAGCATTGTTCCAAGCCCGAAGACGCTGCCGCAGCCGGCTGGGTGCCCTGGGAAAGAACTTTCCCACCACTTTCTCTCTCCCCATGAAGGACACAGGGGGAAGCAGACAAGAGGTCTCGCCGAAGTCAGCGGGAAGTACGTGGCTGTGTGTGCGTGTGTTATTATTTAGGAGCATGGTTGGCTGGAGGCAACTCCATCATCCCCATCACCAGCGGAGCAAAGCTGGGGTTGAGTTGGTTGCTCAGGCTGCACGCAGGAAAGCGTGGGGTGGGCTGGGAAGCAAGAAGCCGGGCTTGAAAGTCAGGATGGAGAAGACAATATCCATCTGCTTTCCAGGAATGGAAGATGAACACAAGGAACCATGACCTCAAGCAGAGCTGAACGGGCCAACGCAGCCCCAGCTTGCTCTCCTCTTCTGCGCCGGATGCTCGGAGGAGCAGGACGTCTCTGCCCTGCAGACCTGTGGCTGTGCCAGCTTCTTGGTCTCCTGAATTGCTTTGTGAAAGTGAAGCCAGAAAAAGACATCATTTACATTCCTGGAAAGGCAATAATCCCTGAAGACAATTTCCTAGGTGAAGAACAGGATTTCTGATACATTGGTAGGCTTTTTTTTTAAAGATGTCTGGTTTCCATAGAAATTCCAGAATTGACCGTTGCAAAAGAGGGGAAGGAATCAACATAGACTCACACAGAAAGACTCACTGTGTGGGAGTAAACTGGGTAGAGCTTGACTTTTAGCTGGAAAATAACAATTTTCTGGGAGTGGAGAGGAACCAAATTAAATCAAAACATGTTTTGACCAGCTCTCCAGAAAATCCCAGCATCTTTCTTTTGCAAAGGCTCCCAGGTACTGGAGTCTGTAACCAGAAGATGCATTTCTGTACACCTGCCCATGAGCAGCCGTTTCTAAGCTTTTGAAGTCATCTTATTGGAGGGTTACAGTTCTCAGCTGGTAATGCAATGTTGATGAGATTGCAGTGAGAGAGAAGTTGTCCATCACCGGTGGGCAGAGGGATAAGCAGGTAAAGCAGTAAAATGTTGGGTGGGAAAGTAACTCCGACATGATTTGGCTGCTGGAATCTCCTCCAGGTCTTTAAGCAACGCTGTGATGATATTTTGGGTGGCAGAAGTCTCTGTCTCCAAAGGCAGTCCTGAGGACCAAAGATCCTTTTAAAAGGAGCAGCAGATGGAGGTGAAAATGGAAAATGTTCCGAAAAAAAGGAGAGTCAATGGGATTTCTAAAGGGTTTGTGACCCAGTGCAATGGCTGTTGGAGGTCAGCGCTGGTGGCTGGAGTTTTTGATGGCCATCCCAGGCTTCGGAGGCAACCGAGAGGGATGGATACCTCCATCTGCCTGGGTGGAGAGATGTGACACAACCAGCCTGCTGAGGTCTTGCTGGTGCATGGCGATGCCACTGATGTACGCCAAATAATTCACACACTTCCAAGGCCCCCTTGTTTTTCTGGGCAGGGTGAAGTCTTGTTTCCAGGAGCTGGAAATTGGGCAGCCCCACGGGGTTTCAAGGTATCAGGGGGTTTTCCCCCTGTAGATCCAGGCTGGCTGGTGCAAGGGCAGGAGGAATTAATTCTCCAAGCATCTCTCAGCCCTTCAACAGCAGCTGCCTTGGCTTGAAGCCCAGGAAAGGATTTATACCGCCAAGAGCAAAAGGATAAACTTCACCTCCACACCACTGACAGCTAAAGCTACCTGGAAGAGGAAACTTCATTTTTTAACGCGGCGTTATTTGAACATCTGTTGGAGAAGGAGTTTGGGGAGCCTGGCCATTTCCTCCTGGGGCTAATCCAATTAACCCAGCATGGGGAAAGCTTTATGAGCACGCCTGGGATGGCTANGGTCCCTNTGGGAGAGGGGAATGGGGGCTTTAACCCTCCTAGGGTGGCTTCACCTCTGAAGGCCAAGCGCAGGAGCACGGGGCTCCTAACCCCGAGCTTGGTGGGCGTGGACTGGACAGGGTCATTCCACAGCCCTGAAGATCTTCCCAGCTTTCCTGATTCCTCCTAAAATCCCCCCATGATCTAGGATTTGGAAGTAGCCAGCTCTGGCCTTTGTGATTTGAAACCAGTAAAGCAAATAAAGCTATAAGGAATAAAGTAAAATCGAATTATCGGTCCTTTTGGTAAGGAAAGGATAAAATTTAGCTGAAGATTGCTGGGGGTGAGGAAGANGCTGGTCTTGGAGGCTGATTTCTGGATGTCCCCAGGACTTTATCAGCAGCTAGTGGGACAGGGGAGGAGGGACATTTCTTTCATCTGCTTCGTTTTGCAGTTGCCGTTGCAGACCTCTTACCACTGCTCACTCCCATTCCTCCCCGTATCACACCACTGGATTTCCCATGGAAGAAACTGGGGCCTGAGCACGGAGAAATCCTCTGCAGAGAGCAGGGCAAGCGGGGGGTACCCCGGCATCTGTCGGGACTCGGGGTGCCCTGCCCCGCTGCCCTGCTCCCACCCTCCCGGGGAGCCGACTTCAAAACGCCGCCCGGTAACGTGAACCCGGCTGCCTCGTAGGAATGAAGGGTTTTACCAGAGCTGGTCCCAAAAATTCCCTGAGTCCCCGAGCAGTGTGTAAGCCCTGGGAGTCTAAACATGTTCCCTGGCATTAATCACTGGTAATAGAAACCAGAGCTGGCTCTCGTCCCCGCTGAGTCAATGCAACCCTTGACAACGCGTTGGGAAATACGCACGCAGGCTGAGAACGGGGCATGAAAGAAATTCCAGGCAGGGCTTTTTGTTGTGTTTTTTTTTTTTTAAAGTGGAATTTCGAAATTGGAAAAACATAAAGGGAGTAAAAATAGAAACAACAGCAGAAATCTCAGCGACCTGCTGGCCCTGAACCTCTCTCCTCTTCCTCCCTTCTTCTACCTCCCTCCTCTACCTCCCTGACCATCTCTTCCCGCTCCCTACGCAAACTTGAGGTGGGCTGGGGGAAGCAGGTAGGACCCTGGGATGGAGAAAAACCTCCTATGATCCAGCTGGCGAGTGGCTTCATGGCACCCTGGAGCAGAGGGTGTCGAGGTGGCATCATACGAGACCTCCGTGAATCCCACCGCGATTTCAGGTGCCACCACTTGACGTTAAAACATCCCAAACCGACCCTTTTGCCAGGAGAAGCAGAGATGTCACCAGGAGATCGGGTCGAAATCTTGACTCCTGACTCTTCTTCATCCCCGGGCTTTTCACGTTCGGATCTTTCGCCTTTCTACGGGATGAGCTCAGCAAAAGATCGTTGCGAGACTAATTGCAGTCACAGGGACCGTAGGAGCACTTAGGAGAGATGGACTCTCCAAACGCTTAACGAGGTTTCACTGAAATGGCAGCTAAATGATCTCCTCGCCCTACTATTTAGGAAGCGATCGATAGAGGCTCCTGATGGGGAGATAAATCTCTCCACGACTTTATCCGGTGGTGCCAAAAAGCGAAAGGATGGTTTTCGAGTCGGTGGCCTGGAGTCACTGGGGTGTTTTGGAGCATCAGAGCTCAAAGTCCTTACAAAAAAAACTGCAATCAGGAAAAAGACCCACCCTGGACCCCCGGAACAACCATCCTCCCTCTCTGCCAGTTTTCCCACCAGAAGAAAGCTTGGATGTCTTCTAGAAATGTTAGAAATGCGATGACATTCCCGGCCCCTGCTGCAGCCTCACGCTGATCCCTGGGGGCATCCTGAACTCCAAACATCTCGAAACCCCCCCCCTTCTACCCCCGGTCTCTTGGGAGTTATCCCTCTAGCAGAGGTTTGGATGTGTAGCAGGAACATTTTCTTTTTCTCTTTGAATTCCTGCTGGTTTCACGCTGGTCCGATGGAGGGAATGTCATGCCTGGGGCTGGCACATGGAAATGTTGCTTTAAACATCGTGTTTTTCGGCGAAGCTCACCCAGGCATGGAGTTTTATCATCTCCCTAAGTGGGGAAACTGAGGCACAGCCCCAGACGTAGGAGATGGCAGCGCGTGCCTGCATCCCCCAGTGATGCTCCTGGGGGAAAAGGAACGCTGAGATTGCTCTTGCCTTTTGATCTTCAGCACCTTCCCCACTTCCCAAAAATATGGAGAAAAGGAAAATGAGCTCTTTTAGAAAAACTCCTTTCTTAAAGGCTCCGCGGAAAGCGCCGCGAGAATACCACATCCATGCGTTATCGTAGCATCTGAGAGCCTCACCGAGGGAAGAGGTCATGTTTATCCGCCATCTGGGAGAGAAAAAAACCGGGGCAAAAACTGACAGTTCCAGCCCACGCGCCGCGGCGCTGAAAGAGATACTCCGTCCCAGATGGCTGCAATTAGGGGGAAGGCAGCGAGGAAAAATGTGACGCAGGTGCTGCAGGACGTTTCTGGAAACTTCGGGCGCTGTTTTTCCCGAGGCTTGAAATCCCGCTCCCGTTTACCCAACTATCGCTGCTTCCCTGCGCGCGCCGGAGGGAAGCACTGGGATGGTGCTGAAGGATATTTTACCTTTTTTTTTTTCCCTTTTTCCTTTAGCTGCTCTTCCCAGTTTTATGCAGAACGACATCCCCAAAAATATGGTTCTCGCTGCTGTCCGCAACCACGCTGGAAAAGCTGGCTCTTGGCACAGGTTACTTTTCACCGTGGGACTTGTGGCTTTGAAACAAACCCTTTTTTTTGCTCCGATTTTCCTGCCTGGATAAAAAAAAACCACCAAGTTTTTCCAAGGAAAGCACCACGGGGAGGCTCCTCTCTGCTGGCTGTGAGAACTCGGGCTTTTAGGAGGGGTTTTGTCAACTCTGATGTATTTATTTTTCCCCCGGCTGAAAGAAAGGGGATGCGGGCAGATTTGGGGAGCGCAGAGGAGGGTGGCATTTCTCCGGGTGGGGGGCAGCGCATGTGTCCCTGGGGAGCCAGGCAGTGGCTTTTATTTTAGCCATGATTGCATACAAAGCTGCATGAAATGTCCTGTTTAATCCCCAGGATAGGAAGGGGAGGGCAAACCCCATCCCTGCTCCGTGCCTCAGTTTCCCCACCTTAAAAACAACATTGAAAAACGCTTCTCTGTGGGTTTTCTTCAGCAGAAGGGAGCCACAGGCTCTGCGTTTTAGGTCCAGGGCATGGAGCTGAACGGCACCAATGGAAGGGATGGAGGAATGGAAAAAAAAACCCAGGCTGGGGGAAAGTCCTATTTCCATCGCCACGCAAACAGCACAGCGAATTCCCGATGGCACCGTTTTGACAGGGACAGGAGGAGCCAGTTTTTCTGCCTCCTGGTATTTTTAGCTGCTGCCACCCCTGGGCAGCTCATCCTAATCAGCTAGCCGTCACCTCATGTTAAGAAATTTCGGTGACAATGCATCTTACGCGGGGTCATTTCCTCCGGGGCAGGCTCCTGCTGGCCACAGCCACACTGTGAGCTTCTGTTTAACATCTGGCCCTGCTTCTCCCGTGGCCTTTTGGGTCACTGGTTCTGCCCAGCTCATCTCCCCTTTCACCCCGCTCGCTCGGTGGGGACGGGGAGAGGGAGCGTCGTTCCCTCCCCATCTCCCGCTGTCGCTGCCTCCAACGCCCCCGTGATGAGTTTTGGCGTCTGGATGTGCTCCTCGCCCCTGCGCCAGGTCATCCGTGCAGGTCACATTTGGTGGCACTGGCCTTTGACCCGTTGGTCTCAAAGAAAGCAGCTTTCCCCATCAGATAACGCTCTCCACGTTAGCAGGACACCATCGCTCCAGCAAAATGCAGTGCATCGCTGAGCCTGATGCTGTATGAGCATGCTGCCAGCTTGGCATCCACCTTTTCACTCAGAATTTTGGGTCCAGGAACCAAATTTATCGTAAGCGTAGAGATGCTGGGCTGTGGCACAAGCTCAACCCCTTAATAGACATCAGAGAATCTCCATCGCGGCTTCCACGGGCCTGTTGGAAACTCTGTGGTTCCTGCCTGGTAAAATTAAGGATTTTGCACCCTACCACAAGCAATCAGCTTTCTGCTTTCCAATAAAATGGCTTTAGGAATGACACAAAGGAACACGGTCCTCCGAGGAGCTGTGGAGGTGGAGGTTCAGCAGCAAAGTTCATGACCCCGGAGCCTTGGTTTTTTTACATGAAACCCCACCAAAACGTCAGTAAAAATTCTTCCCTACTAGTTTTGTACAGCAGTGTCTCACCTGGGTAAAACATCACCCTTGCAGGTGTGTGGACTTTGCCTCCTGACTTAGTTAGTTGTCACCAGGTCAGGATGGGAAGGTCCCCAAGGCCACCTCCATGCTTGGGCAGGAGGATGGGGCATCCCCGGAAAATCAAGCACATGGTCTTAATTTTCCTCTCTATCAGTAGAGAAAAGGAAAGCGAGAAGATTTATGGCCTCCCTTCTCCTCCTCCAGATTTATAAATAGCGTTTATCAGGTGCTGGGCACATGGTGGCTTTTGGGGGAACGGCAGAAAGGGATCAAAAGCAACGTTGGGTCCCTCCTCCTCTCCGCTTTCAACATGTCCAATCTCTGCTCCCATCTACAAACGGCCACATTAACCTCTCCGCTTCGAACTGGAGATTTGCTGGGGGGATTTTGCCACCCGAAACCCTTGAAACCAGCCCCAGCTCCCCGCAGCTTTGATGTTTGGTCTGATTCGCCCCAGGAAGCTCAGGTTGTGGCACCGGTGCGGTGGAGAGGGAGAAGCTCCAGGGGTCCACTTCCACGGGTGCTTCGTGGTGCTCGCACCGTTAAAAGGGTCCTTGGGGTGAAGGAAGGCAGCTTGGGGAAGAGAAAACAACACCCAAAAATAAAACAGAGGAGGACGATTGCGTATTGTCATTGCAAAAGAAGTGGACTGTCCAGAACTTTGTTTTATACCATTATTTTCCACTTAAGAGAGTGATTTATGTTTTTTTATGGTGCCATTTTCCTAGAACTGTTATTTTTTTAAGGCTGAACTTTTTTAATTCTAAAAAAAAAGTTCAATTTGAAAAAGAAAAGGTGAACCGTACTCAGAACAAACCACTCCATGAAGGGAAGAGAAAGAGATGAAAAAGGCAGAGGTGGCAGAGAGGGGAAAGGGGTTTTGAAAAAGGGAGGAAAATCATTTCTATGTTTTTTTCTGCTTTTACCTGAATTTCTGCAGGGATGTCCTTAATGATGGCAGCCAGCCTCCTCGGGATGCTGGAGGGGTAACGCTTGGCTTTATCGAAGAGCTGTTAATCTGAATTAGCAGGAAAGTGAAAAGCAGAGTTTTGATACCAAGAAGTAAAAGCCTCTAAGGACACTTTATAGAAATAAAAAAACAGCTTTAAAACGTGCAGGGGTCAGTTTTTATGTCACCCTCCTAGCTAGAGCTCCAGCTTTGGAACAAGACCGTGTTTCATGTGAATCGCTCGGAGTCCTCAGGCCAAACCCAGGGGAGATGCCACCAGATGCTGAAGCCATCACCGCACGCCACGCATCCCTAAAACCGCAAGAAATACCCCAAAATCCTCGTCGGGAGAAGTCACGGGCAGCCCCTTGAAGGTGCCATACAAGAAAAGAGCCCAGCATTGGTTTTCCGTCAAACTTTTTAATGCTTTTTAAGGAAAAGGGAGTTTTTCCCTGGGCAGTGTCGGCGCAAGGCTGGAGCTTTACAAGTGATGGCACAGCAAGCATGAACATTTATCTTCCCCTGCTCTCAGGCAATTAGCACACGCTCGTTATCTCCCCCCATTAAAAGGAGTTATGGTGCAAACAGTGCTGGGGCTAATCCTCATCCCTTCCCCTGCAGCAAAGCACCCAGGGGCACCCGAACCCAACCCAAGATAGCGTTTTCCGATGGGGATACAGCTTCCAGAAAGGCTGATGGTAAAGTTGTGCCGGGATGAACCTTTTTGGACCCCCTCTCTGAGTTTGGAAAGCGGTCGTTTTGGGTTTTTTTTTTTTTTGAAGATGTCAAGCCCAGGAATGAATAGATGAGAGAAGTTTTGCAGCCCTGGATGATTCAGTTCTCCTTCACCTTCCACTTATAAAGGGCTTTTTCCTGTTTTTTTTGTTGTTTCGCAGATGCCTTCACTGATTTCAGAGTAGCTTTACATCAGAGGAGCTGTAAATGGAGAATTAAAAATCTCCAGTGAACAAGGCTGCTCGACACACGTTTGGAGCAGATTTCCAGGTGACAGAACTCCACGAACGTCAGCGAGAATGGACAGGAGGTTGCAAAATCATTGTCAACAGAATTGCAAAACGACCAGCTGCCGGCTTAAAGTTGCTCTCTTGAAGCAAAATGATGAAACAATGGCTTTTTAACTGATTAATGTGGTTTTAAATGTTTTTTTTAAACTTTTTTTTCCCCGGGTGCTTGAAACCTGTGTCTGACCCATCTTGGCAGCCCTCCCTTGCGTGCCCCATGCTCTTGCCTGACACATAGTGTTGATTTCAATGGATGTGGGGCATCTTTCACCCTCACAAATAAATGAATCTCAGACTTCCTACTGCTGCAGTGTGCTCAGGGCATACAGGCTTCATACACCCACCAAGGAGCAGGACTTTCCAGCCCTTTTTAGAGGTGACCTTCTGGCCAGCTGGATTCGAGGGACTGGAGCTCACTTCCACGGCTCTCCCCAACTCCCATGGCCTTCGCCTCTGCTGTTTTTCACAGCGTCTGCTGTATTTAGTTGAGACGTTTTCCAGGCTGACATTATCTCCTGGGTTTGGCCATTCCCAGCACTACGGGTGCCCTCGTCCATCCGGGGCAGCTCCACCTTCCTGCAGCAACAGCAGTAGCTGAACCTTGCTACCAAACCCATCCATCCAGAGCATGGGGGAAGAGCTCGGCCACGTGTTTGACATCACCTCAGTGGTCGACAGGAGCCAGCAGACGCCGAGGAGAAACTCCAGTGAGCAGCTTCGGTCCCGTCCATCTGTCCACAAGGTCCAAGGCATCCTCGCCAACAGCTTCGGGCTGCGCAATCTCAAGCCATCGCCCTGACCAAGCTCCTTTGAACTCCAACCCCCCCGGGCCACAGCGGCCACGAGCGAGGGTTGTTTGAACATGGTTTTAATCTGGTTGGATATATTTAATGCACCGACATGCCTTAAACTGGAGGAGATCTAAGCCCTGCCTGGCAGGTGTGATGGAAAGCAGACGCCGTCTTCGTTGGCTCTCTGGCTTTGGAGGTCCTGGTGGGAAAAGCATGCTCAGAAGCACTTGCCCGGAGGTTTTGTGGTGTTCAAGTGTCCACCAAA
>Ga0065711_1043777_pt1 | contig 14520 bp, 7 predicted proteins | sample Hoacrofraction12_FD_59098 | JGI IMG/M metagenome (GOLD analysis project Ga0065711, IMG submission 59098) | Hoatzin crop microbial communities from Cojedes, Venezuela - Epithelial fraction 12 v2 (version 2) | ecosystem: Host-associated > Birds > Digestive system > Esophagus > Crop | place...
CTGTGACTTCCTGCCACGCTGTCGTTTCCTGCCACAGCACTGCTTCCACATCGAGATGCAGCTCTGCACCAATCACAACGAGTTGCAGTAGTTTTGCCTGTATATGGTTAGGGGTCTAACCAATCAGATGCTGTAATTGCTTTGCTATATAAACCTTGTTTTGCTGACTAATAAAGGTGAACAATCTATACTCATATTGGGGTGACATCGTTACAATGGATCTGTAACCCACGCCAACAACCTTTTATTGATTTGATTGACTTCAATTCATCAGCAAGAACTAAATGTTCTACAAGTGTTCAGTTTTGTAGATGAAGCAGATGAGTTCTTTTGGAATACCAACCTGTTCCAAAGCTGCAGTTCAACATGTTCTCCAGTTCAACATGTTCTCCAGTTGATACTCATGGTGGTCCATCCTCCATGTCATGTGTACTGTCCCTGTGTATTTACATTGTATAGAAAATTAAGAAATACATCTCCCTTACATTCATTCTAGTGGGAAAAATTACAAACTCCTAACCAGTGTACTTTTCAGGAATGCATCCTCAGTAGACAGCAGGGTAGGACATAATTAATTTTTTTGTGATTTGAGTATGTTTCTTTTTCAATTAGTAATTAAAAGCATGTTTTGTAAAAGGCTGTTTTAATTGACTCTGATATGCTTCTTTACGTGTATGTTGTTATGAAATCTAAGAACACTGAAGTCCTGTGAGTCTAAAATGTATGTGCACTGAAAGAAATAAGTATTTTATTTAAGCTTCTTTTGAAACTAATATAGCACATGCGAATCAAGTGTAATACTGTTGCTTTTGTCTGCAATACGTTTTTAGTCTCTAGTTCAATGATATTATGAGAATCTTTTAGGTGAAACTGCGATTAGGAACTATTTCCATAAGGCACATCATACATTTCCCAGCCTGGAGAAAAGATAATCTTCAGGTTTTAGAATCATTTAGATACGATGGGAGCAGTTGCCCCCATGATAACAGAGTCTGCATTCGGAGGAGGTACAGTGCGGTAATCTGTAATTCATGTCTATTAATGCGTTTTAGCCCAGTGCTGCGGGAAAAGAAGGTAGTTTATGCCTGCTGCTTTACCATGAGACAGAGTGCTCTAGACTTCACTGTTAAGGCTAGGCTGAGAAAGAGCGTGACAGCTGTCCAAGACTGAGGAGAGTGTTGTATTTAAGCCTGGGTGATATGGCCCTTGATAGATATTTAGGCAACATGTATTCATTGTGGTCCAAATTGTTATATTAATTACTACAGTCATTCCTAGAACAAGAGATTCCCAAACCATACCTGATGCTGCACCCACAAATCCTGTTCTGTCATGAACTTGTACACCACTGGACAATGAGCAGTGATCATATCGTGGTAGTTTCAACTTCTAAGGCTGCTTTTATATAACAGAACAAAGTGGCTATAATGTAGGTGAGAGTTTGGGACCCCCAAAAAAAACATGACTACTTTTTCTTTCATATTCAAAACACTACAGAAAGGAGGAAGCTGCGTAATGCCTGTCTTTAGCTGTCTGTCAGTATGACAAAGAATTTAGAATTTCAAACCTCATTGTTTAGTCCACTGAAGCACCTCCATTGGTGTTTCCTTCTCCAGAATCTTCAGTTTTCTCTGAAAGGAAGTCTCTGAAATAGTGGGTGGCTGGAAGATATTCTGTGAAGGTGAAGCTGTGAAATACTGGTAAGGAACTCTGAATACTGACAGCTATGAATCTTGTCAAGGGAGATTGTGGCCTGACTGTTGTTGCTTTTCTCTTGTAACAGATTCCTTGTGCATGCTAAAATTTTGCTGCAAGTGTTCTTATGCGACTTCTGCAAGGAACAGGCAGCATTCTATATCCCCCCTATTATGTGAAATACTTAGTAGAAAAAATAGCGCGCTCTTCAGTGCTCAGCTTACAACCAGATGTATAGAATGATTTTAATGCATGTCAGATTGCTGTGTATGGAGACAAGGTCTTCCGTATCTATTAATATGTTTTCATTGAAGCATGTGGGTAAAATACATACTAAGTTACAGTGTATGATTATTTTCACCAAATGCATAGAAGAGGTCACTGGAGAGAGAAATTTAGAAATGCCAGTCCTTCATGTCACATGTAAAGAAAGAAGCCTTTACTCTGATCTTTTTGCTGAGGGAATTGAAGATAATGTTCACTGAATTAGTTATTAAATAATAATAAAAAAATCAACTTATTTTTTAAAGCATCTTCTTAGTATGCTTTCAAAATCACAGTTGAGTTGTAGTATTTGGATATTTTGATACAGTCTGGGAAAATCAGTATAGAAACTGACTTTGAAAGACCTCAGTTTGATTTTTTGTGTGTACTATTTATTCTTTATAGAAAGTGCTGATAAGCAAAATAGTTAAGCATAGGTGGGGTATACTGCTGTGTATGTATGGATATACAAGAAAGAATATGTTGTAAAACTTTTTCATATAATATTGCATAACTCAACTCTGAGCTATTAAATTATTAACTTTTGTATAGCAATTAACTTTTCCTTGAAGTTACCTGTTAATACTTATCATATAATAGTTCTGCCCTAAAATGATTACTTGTGAAAGAATGTGCTAATTTTCGTCCTTGTTTGAAAACATAAGAAACTACACTCCACCTTTTTCATACTTGCTAAACAAAAAGGGGGCAAGTAGTAATTGATCTGCTTTTTAGTGTAATGTCACTTGAATTGGCATACATAACATATAAATAAACTAGTATTAAAACTGTAATCTGAACAACAAGAGGCATGCTGTGGTCAGTGTCGTTTGTTTTTCTGTGAAAGGAATACCATTGTATTTTACCTTATGGTGTTTCTGGTGTTTATTAGGGTAATGAATAAAGGTAAAGTGGGATTGGACCTTTGTGAGAATATCTCCAAACACCATTAAATATTATAGCAAGGAGTGATGGTTACTCAGTGGATGATGCTTTTTTCTTTCAGTTGGTATTCAGTCAGTGCCACGGCAGGACACTTAGTTGTTTTTTTCTCAAACAAAACCAAGGTCCTGGTTAAACCTGATCAGGAAATAGAAAGTGTGTTCTGGAAAAAAAAATATAATCAGATTCTTATGTGTAAATTTGACAACTGAAAACTTTCTGGTCATAGCCAAAAAGAAACCAATTTGTGAGTATCATGCAGCTAGTAAATTAAGTACTTGATTTCCTTGGAATACTGTACACTTGAGATAATGCAACATTTCAGTGCATAAATTTACATTCTTAGTGTATTTTTCCCATTTCTGATGGTAGTCTCATTGGCTTACAGAGCATAGTGTTAAGAACAGTGTATCTGTAGTGTTTTCTTTAATTGATATATTTGGATTAAACTTTTTAGGTAAAATAGCATTCAACTTAGAAGTGTTATATGTCTGTACAGTACAGACTTAAGATTTGAAAATAAATGGAATTTTAAAAACTAGGCCAGTTCCTACAGGTGTTTAGACTGTAGAAACTGAAGTTTAGCCATGTAAGGAATTTTATAGTGCAAGAGGCAGGTACTAACATATTTAGGTAGGTAATAATATATTTAAGATATGGCATTGATTTTTTTTTTTTGACCATTGTTGGTACTGAAGTTCAAGATAATGACCCAATGAGCCCAAACTTATACTCGAGCCCTAGAGTAGAAGTCAAAAATTACCTTTGTGGAGCTTGACCTCAGTGACCATCCAAGGTCCAGATGTACTCTTGGACAAGCGAGCAACTCAGAGTTACTTTTGGAAAGAGAACCACCAACCTTATTTGCAGTTTTCTCTGTCCAAATACTTTCTGGATATATTATTCTTTGTATACAGAAGTGTAACATACAGCCTTTAATCTTTTCTCACAGTAATTGGCTACATGTCTTAATTAAAAATGACAATTGAACTGTGAGTAAAAAATGACGTTTCGCTTCTAGACTGACTTTTTCAAAGGGTTTATATGAAAACAAATTGTGAATCTCAACTTTTACAGTTGGCGGAGCTGATCAGATGCTTTCTTGCTCCTGAAGGTAGCATGTCTTACATGTTTTTTTTCTCTTGCCCTGCTTTATTCTGTCCTCCCTTGGTCCAGGTCACAAGCTAATGTCCCTTTCTTTATGCAGGTCTGATGTTTGTCAGACGCTCCCCCCCCACCCCCCTGCTGTTTTAACTCCCTATCAAGGCAGAAAAATGACATCTTTCCTGCTAAGCCAGGTTTCTGTTACCTTACTCAGTTAAAGACACTCATGAAAAGGTCCAAAGTTCACCACAGACAGCAGAAGATGTGGGCCATGCTGGGAACAGGAAGATGAGGGGTTTATAGGCAGAAGGGAACAGAAATTCTCTTTATGGGAGCAGTGCGCATCACTTTACCTTATCTTATACTGAGGCATCTCGAAATTGAACCTTCAAATCTAAACTATCTTTGTAGTCTGTGAAGACAGACCTCTCCACATGATAATTCATCTTGTAAGACAGATGTCTAAGACAAGTTGTAGGAATAACCTTTTTAATTACTTTCTCTCCATGGTTTACAAGGGGATCTTGTAGGTGAATAGAATATTCAAATTACCTCTAAAATTAAGAGACACCAATCTTACTTTCCTGTCTTTCAACAAGTCTTAGAGTAGGATCTGAGATAACATTTTCTTTCACAATGTATTTTAGGGGAGGCTAAGAACACGCACATGTTCAGTTACTGCAGTTTAGCTGGTGAGTGGTCACTGACAATGAACTGGTACCTCAGCAGCTTGAGGTCACTAGTGCATGCCCTCAGCCTGTACTAGGGCTATAGTCTGCATTGACAGGATGAACAACTTTTGAGGCTGGCTGCGGTAAGTTTCTTGTTTGTTATTGTTGCGCCTGGGAACAAGTTTCAATGGGAAAACTATATGAGAAAAACAGGACTGTAGAATGTTAGGAGACAGCTGCTCTTATTGTAAAGAGCTTTCACAGGCCAAGGGGATAAGTAGAGATAGTAGGCAACACAGCAGCAGTCAGCACAGCTGTGTGGTGCAGAGTATGGGCATGAAATTGTTTACAAATACTTGGTATCTTTGAAGAAAGGTTTAACAACAGTTCTGAAATGGAGCTGTGAAAAATTTGTTTTGTTTATACTTCCTTACCTGTAATCTGTCTGTAGCTAAGCTAACAGCCTCTTATGATATTCTTGTAACAGTTTTTATATGTGATAAAATACTGAGCTTTTATTTCCAGAAAGGATATTGTACTCCAGCTCACTTGCTGGCAGTATAATGTAGTTTCTGTATTTTAATGATTTCTCCAATAGATGGCAGTAGCTGCTTAGGGGCTGATAAATTAAAACTATTTATAATACACTATATAAACATAAAGCAGTAAAACCCAGTGCTACGGGTTTGCATGGCAAGGTTTCGGTAGCGGGAGGGCTATGGGGGTGGCTTCTGTGAGAAACTGCGAGAAGCTTCCCCCATGTCTGATAGAGCCAGTGCCAGCTGGCTCTGAGACGGATCCACCGCTGGCCAAGGCCAAGCCCATCAGCGACAGTGGTAGCATCTCTGGGATAACATATTTAAGAAGGGGGGGAAAAAAAAACCTGTGGGGAGAAAATGGCAGTCGAGAGAGAGGAGTGAGATGATGTGAGAGAAAGAACTCTGCAGACCCCTAGGTCAGTGAAGAAGGAGGGGGAGGAGGTGCTTGAGACGCTAGAGCAGGCTCCTGCCAGGACCTGCGGACCCATGGAGAGAGGAGCCCATGCTGGAGCAGGTTTGCTGGCAGGGCTTGTGACCCCATGGGGGACCCACGCTGGAGCAGCCTGTTCCTGAAGGACAGCACCCCTTGGGAAGGACCCACACTGGGGTAGTTAGTGAAGAACTTCAGCCCATGGGAAGGACCCACGTTGGAGAAGGTTGTGAAGAACTGTCTCCCATGAGAGGGACCTCACACTGGAGCCGTGGAAGAGTGTGAGGAGTCCTCCCCTTGAGGGACAAGGAGCAGCAGAGACAACGTGTAATGAACCAACCGCAACCCCCACTCCCCATCCCCCTGCACCGCATTGGGGGAGGAGGGAGAGAAACGGGAGTGAAGTTGAGCCTGCGAAGAAGGGAGGGGTGGGGGGAAGGTGTTTTAAGATTTATTTTTATTTTCTCATTATCCTACTCTGATTGGATTGGTAATAAATTAAACTTCCTTTTCTGCCCAAGTTAGTCTGTTCAGCCCATGATGGTAATTGGTGAGTGATCTCACCCTGTGCTTGTCTCAACCCTTGAGCCTTTCATCACATTTCCTCTCCCCTGTCCAGCTGAAGAGGGGGAGTGATAGAGCTGTTTTGGTGGGCACCTGGCATTTATCCAGGCCAAACCAAAGCACCCAGATATGTTTATATGTAGGTACTTAACACATAACTGAAATGTAATTATGTATGTTACAAGTGTGTTACCTGTTTTCCATATTTGAACATGAAATCCTTTCTTAATATTTTCCTTTCGAGTCTGTTGGTTTGATCAGAATTACGTGATAGTATAAAACCAACAAAACTGTTATAGGGCTGCTAAAGGTTAAGGACAAATATATCTCAGAGCATGCTTCATTCTGAGGTCACTAGCATTCATCTACATTTGAAATATGTTGTGGGTTACCTTGAGCTGGTTCATCTTACAATGTCTTACATCCAGATTACAATGCTTTATTGTAAATTATTTGGCATTAAATTGTGCTTTTATGATTGGCATTTTACTTAAATAATATTGCAAATTTACTTGCACCGAAACTAGTATGGATGATTCTACGTTGTGAAACATGTCATGTTGCAAGACTGCCAAAACCTGCCACCATTTTTATACCATGTTTTGCTGCTTCTAGGCTTGCTGTTCATCCGTGTTGCCTTTTCTGTCCTGGAGTCATGGTAGAGAGATGGTTATTGTGCTGTTTAAACATTGATCTGAAGACTTTTACATGGTCATGCCTGATTCATAAGGTCACAGACCAGAGCTCTTGGTGCTTTCTCTGCTGCATATGATGTTGACTGGAATTGTATACCGAGAATATTGGAGTGGAGCCTTTCCTTTCACCAGAATGACCTGCGTTATTTTAACTGATCTGCAGTTATATAAACAACCACCATTATGCAGATGAAAGAATACATGAGATGAATTCTGGTTTTACTAAATACATCGTAAGTAGATTTTGGGTGAGAAATACTATGTTCTGCTGTTTCTGTGAGAAGTTTGATGGTATCTTGCCAACGAGGCTATGGCAGTCTCAGTAGAACAAATAGGAGAAAGTCAGACACGTTGGATCTCAGAAACACTGATAAGAGACATGGAGAACTAGAAGACCCTGAAAAACAGTGAAGAATCAACCTGAACCACAAGCAGAGGACAAAACCCATGAGTGGGGCCAAATCCAGAAAACAGAGATACAGTGCAATATAGCTTCAGTGTAGGTGGGTAGGGAGGTTTAAATAACTTAATAGCACTAACACACTTTTCCAGCCTTTCTTCATTTCATAGATTAAGTGCCTTTCCTATCACCTTGCCTGCCTCCTGACTGCTATTCAGCTGTCCTGCACACCACCTGTTCTCTGAGCTGGAGAGAGAGAGGAGGTAGAAAGGTTGTGCTGACCTCACCTCAAACTGGATACCTTCTGAAAACAGGCCTGTGGAATGCTAAAGTGATGCTAGGCAAAACATGGCAAGCTGCCCAAGATGCCAAAATGACTTACTGTGACCCTGCTCCACTGCAACTCAATCAGTGCTAGGTGCAGTGCATCTTGCCAATCTGGATGGGTATTGCACCGTCAATGACATATTTCCAGTGAACATTGTCTCTTTGAAGGTGCTGTGTGACCAAAAATATGACATACCTTTGGCTTCTAGACTAGTCTGTTCACACAAATTCTATGCAATTGGGTATGTCTGACCTCCCTGACACTGATACTGTCAAGTTTCCTGAACACAAAGGGAACATAAACTTTGGTAGGCACTGAGAAGTTATCCACTGCCACAGCAGATTGACCTTTCTCAGTTGAAGTGTTTGTCACATACGCATGCACATTTTGATCTCCTGGCAGGAATATTTAGAAAATATGCAAACTTCATTGAAGTGCACGGCTTGTCCTGGAGATGGTAGTGTTTCTCTAGGTGTATAAATCCATGTGTTCTTTGTAATCATTTAGCTGCTGAGATAAGCCAGTAGGTTATTACTCCCAAGCAGGAGTAGCTGGCTCCTAGGAGTAGCTGGCTCCTAGCTCCTGTTCCTATTTACAACCTCTCAAGTCTGCTTACAGAGCTGTGTGTGTGAACACTCCCTAGTCTTTTTTGGTCAAAAAGAGCAGACTGAGCAGCCATACTTTTCATTTTTTGATTCATACTTTTTATCCTGGTCCCACCTGAGCTTGTTATACTATGAGCTTTACAGTCAATATGGAGCATGTGAACAAATATACTGCTCCAGGGAAGACAGAGTTCATTATATTCCAAAGACTGCCTGTGTGATAAACATTACCTAATTGTAATCAGAATTACAAATCCTGCCTTAGTGCAGGAATGCTATAAATACAGAAATTCCATAAAAACATTTCTTTATATAGTGATTTGAAGAATTCATTCTGGTTCTTTTTCTTTGCCCTTAAAACAAAAATCACTCTATGTCAGCTCTGAGTAGTTTTATGTTTTAAAAAGATGAGTTATTTATGTCATTCTGTGTATCCAACTAGCCCCGAGGTGTGGTAACTTAATGAACAGGCTCTAGCAGCAAAAATATTTACACTTTTTCAGAGTTTTCCTCTAATATTTTTGCGCTGTGGAAAGGACATACACATACTAGAGTACTATGGGGCAGAACCAACAAATAATTATGGTCTGTAAGTAATTGGAAGGCGGTCAAGGATATCACGCTGAGTCTACATTCCCAGTATTGCCTCTTGCTCCCTGCTATAGCATTTTTCAGCAGATGGAAGCAATGAGTATTGAACATCATGTATGTGTATATTGTGTCATTTACAGTCCACTGTCCACATATTGCCACATAGTTCTTTAAAAATACAGTCAGGCCTATTTGGGCCAGTCTGAAAAGTAGTGAAGATTGTACTGTTTCTCCTTCGTTGTCAAGAGCTCTGGAGGTGCCTGTGGTTGGGACAGGAAACTGAGAATTCATATGCCAGAAGAGCTCTCTTGTGCCTATAGTCTTTACAAATGGAACTGGGGCCTCTCTAATCCAAATTTTTTCTGGACCACAGAGAATTCACTTGGGATAGTTCACAGATCAAAATTGACTTCCAAGACTTTGCTGTTCGGTTTGATTGCAGATTCAGCAGGCATTACACAAGTGAAAACAGCTTGGCTGACAGCAGTTGGAGACGGAGTGAAATGATGAGTGGGATGAAGGAACTTTTGCTCAGTAAAACATCATATTTAACTAATCAGCTCCTATAACTGTGAGGGGATAGTCTTTTGTCAGCAAAGCAACAACTGAGACAGCTTTCAGGCAAATGCTGAAGCTTGAAGAGTAGATTTGACAGGTATGAAGACAAGTCACTAACTTGTATACTTTCAGGAGTAAGGAAAATTGCTGCATTTTTGTTTTCACCAACAGAACAAAAGATTATTTTATTTAAAAGAAAAGTGTTGAAATAGTTGAGTAATTCACTTAGTTTGTGAAATCAAAAAGCAGCCAAGAACTATTTAATCAATAAACTAGTGCTTTTCTTTAATTGTAAGTCTGACATATTCACAATGGTGAAACACAGATTAGAAGTGCATTAGTTTAAAGATTTAGTCTCTTTACGTCTCTATGTGAATGTGAAATGTAAGATTCTGAATTTAGTTTAGCTATAAGCAAGATCATAGTTCCAAAAACTATACAAGCCGAACATGATTAACCAAACCTGGTGTGAGGTTTTTTTCATGAGAACTTTTGAGATTTTAACCTTTATTTTTCCATCCTTCAACAAACATCAAAGCCTTTTGAGCATTTATTGCAATAAAATGTCTGCTTTTGAATCAGAACTTCTTGATCTGGTACTCTCCAGCAGCCCAGACATCTCTCCTAGCAGAAACTTGAGGTCCTAATGGAAACATTTCACCTACAATGGGACTTGATGAATTACAGCATTGGACATTTGTCAGTCAGCTGCAATTGGAAGGCGTGAGGTTTGGGGAGTAGGGTGGGTGAACTGAGAAGTTTGGTATAAGCCACCTTTGCTAAATAAGGTTCTTCCCTACTATGCTGTCTTCTTATAAAATCATGTATTTCAGGAAATTCTCATTCCAATATACTAAAAGGCCTCCTAAAATATACAGATTAGTTCCAGTTTAACGTATGTGTTTAATCAGCTTAAGAAAGAATGCATTTTAAAACTTTCTCATGAACTAGATTTCATCACTGGTAAGTCTGCACAGACTAGCTTCTGCTGATCTACAATCTTTTCTGAGGGTTTCAGTGCAAGCTGTCTGAATTACTACATGGTACGGTCGAGGCTAGAGTATCTGTTGATTAAAATATTAAAATCGATAAGTTCTTACATTCTAGTGTGAGGACTATAATTTGCTGACGTCTAGCAAAACAACTAGTAACACATTCAGTGATTCAGACAGTAAAACTGAGACTGTCCCTGCTGCAGAGTTTAATACTTACAAAAACAAAATACATAAATATCAGTAATGGGAAACTGCTGTTGGGCAAACACTGTTATATCCTCTGCAATAATTAAGAGGTAGGAAAAACTTACCGTTTCACTTGCGTGTGCACATACAGACACAGATACATCCCCTTGTATGAGAGTTTAAACGTCCATAGAATTCTTGCATTTTTGGCTCAATTTTATTCAGTTACAAGCTTTGAATACCCCACCTAACTTGCGGGAAATCCTTTCTCTGTGTTTATAGACCTTCTTTTTTTGCATGTGTTTACTTCATACAAACTGAGAACAATGGTAGCTTTTTTTAAAATGCTTTTTATCTTTGGGAATTGTTAGAGATCCCACAGTTCTGCTGTCACTAGGTCACTTAACAGATAGTTTAGCTTTTCCCAGTTGTGTGTACTGTAACAGAGTAACTCTGCTTTGATAGTTCAAGTCAGGCTTCAAAGGCATCTGGTTTTTAAAGCTGGCCGAAATGGTTTGTGTTTTTAGAAAAGGTAAAACCAATGTCCTGTTTTAGACACAGCTTTTCAGCTGATCTAACTCTACCAAAAGACCTTAGCTAGCTTTCCCAAGGTGCATAGTAATGGCAGAGGAATGCGGTGTCCATCCTTGCATCTCACATGGTGTGCTGTCACATGTCCTGCATGAAATTAAATGACAGGGACGTGCTTCTGCATTGGCAGCACATACCTGCAAGACCACAGGCACACCGCTGTTACAGCCATCGCTCCTTGGGGCCTGGAGTTTCATAAGCAATGACAGGGACAGGGAGCGGGGCTGATCCGCTCTCAGTTCAGTTTTTGAGGTAGTCAGTGAGTTTAGGCAACCCACTTTATCTCATTGTATCTTAATTTTCAAATGGTAATGATTAAGACCGCTTTCCACAGCACACTAAAATATTCCACATAAGATCTAAATAAGAGTATTATTCAGCTTCTTATTTTGTAAAAACCCAGGGTCTATGTATCCTCATCTGATCTGGCAATCACAGAGGTTCTTTATCCAAGGGACTTTGCAGTTTATGTTAAATAAATATAGACATAGGTAGAGACAGAAACATCTCACTCAGACACCTAGACTGTTTATAGATCACATTTTTTTTTCATTTTGATTTTTAATTGGATTTTAAATTCCAATGTAGTATAATGTGAACTTGGCTAAAAGTTGATGATGTGATGTGTACTGATGATGAATGGGGAGATGTTTCTATTCAGAAGAGCTTAACATTGATAAAAGAATGTTTAGAAGTCATGATATAGACATAACCTCGCAAGAAAGAATTTGTTCAATTTGTAAAAAATTATTTGTTGCAAGTAGTCATATGCTAGAACCCAGCTCATGAAACAGAATTTTAAATTCTTTTTTGTTCAAGTGTTGATGAATAGTACTATGCAATTTGTCTAGGACAATAAAAGGTGATCTTACAGACTTTATAAACCATTAGTTCTTCACTAGAAGGTAACTCATACTTTCTAGCAAAATCCAAAGAAATAGCTGGACAGCTAATACGTAAGGGTAACCCATGTCTTTTGCTTGTAGTTCAGTTTAGTTATGAAAGAACAGCATCCTTCTGAGAGATATGTTATTTAAAATATAATACAATATACTATAGAATATGTATAACATAATAAAAATTATTTTTACTGCATAAATAAAAAACTTAGTGAATACTGCTAGTTGGTTTCTTAAGCCTGATGTGCTACCTACTTCAGTTATGCCTTTACTTGTGTGGTAGTGGCTGAGGAACCGTTTTCCTTTGTTGATGCTTTTCCCTTTAGACATGATATTATGGGGGCTTGAGTATGTCTTAACTGATTTTGAATCTGGTCTGTTATTTCTGCCAGGTTATTTTTCCTTGTTTGTAGCATTTCACAAGCATGCTTGATATAGACCCAAAATCTAGATCTTGTGTAGTTTTGCACATATGTACTATGCTGGCATTTGTGTTGTCTGTTCAATTCTTCATTACTGAGTCTGCAGCAATGCCAAACAGTAGTGAAGAGGTCTAATCCTGTATCAACCTAGTGATTCCACATGGAAATATTCTGTTATCTGGTGTTTAAAATCCTACACGTCACTTTACACATCTGAACATGATGATATTGATGGCCAAACTGGAATTCCATAGAGCTGAAAGTCCATGCTGTATGTCTTGCAGGATAATGCCTTCTGAAAAGAAACAGAAGAGGTGTTGGGGTTAGCTGATTGTTCTGTGCATAGATCTTTGAATGTTCTCAGTGTGAATACCCGCTAATATACAGTATGTTTAATATGCAGGAAAAAGAGTAACAGTGTATCTGATTTCAACTTTCTGTGAGATTTACATGCTGCACGTGATGCTTCTGCATCATGCAGCAAAAGGCTCTTTATGCAACAAGGATTATCAAGATACCTCTCCAGTTGCTCTCAGTGAAATATCCTTTGCCAGATAGTCTGTAAAAAGTTCGGTCTCTTTCAGTGAGCAGTGGGTCCCTTTTTCAGGTTTTTTTCAACAGTCTGTCAGTTTTAATGGTAGAGATGCTGCTTTAAAATCTCCATTCTGACTTGAGTTTCTCCTTCGGCTTCTCTGTGTATCAGTTTCTTGATTATAGTCTGTATTCCTTGTATTTCCATTGGACTGATGGTTCATGTCTTTCACCAAAATCAAGTAATGTGCTGAGTTAGGGGACTGTGTGAATTCCTTTGAAATGCTGTGCCCACCCACTTACCTGCTTTATCTCAATTGTAAGTTGATGCTGACTGAATAATTGGATATTCCCAATACATATGTGCAACCTCTCTCACATCTAATGAGTCCTTGACTCCTTCAAGACTGTTTTACGTGTTTGGGTTATACGGCTTAAAACAGTAAGCAGAGATGAACTTGCAGCATGATGTGTTCCATGGTATGCTTAATAAATGGCTCATTAATTCAGACAGACTCACCCAGATAATTGTGCAATATAATGGAATCTTACTTTGACTGTAAAGTATATTCTTCTGTCCAAAGCCTGAAGCTTTGGATGTATCTCCATCACAGAGTGCAGCATTATATAGCAAAGCTGGAGCTAGTTCTTATTAAGCTGATATGTCTACAGAGGGCAGCTCAGTGCCATACAGAGATACTAGCCTTGATTCCCAAAGCAATGTAATTACATCAGGTCAGACTCCACTCTCAATAACATATCCTGCTTCCCAGTAAGAGTAATTACTCAGCAACAGAGCTCTACACTGAGGTGGCCTCAATGCTGACCCCTTAGCTAGTTAGCTTTGAGTTAGCAGAAGTATCTTGATCAGTCTGTGCCCTGTGCTACATAGAGGTATTCTATACTGCAATGCTGATACAGTGTATCATCTTGTTTTGTTGAGCATGTATAGCAGAGAGATATGCGACAAAATGGTAACACTTTCCTAGCTAATCCAAGTCTGCTTGTCATTTCAGACTTGAATTCAAATGTTTCCTGGAATGCATCTGAAAAGAAACATGCTGCTTCATTTCACTGCTGATAAATTAGTAATTACTATATTTCTCTGTGAACAACATTGAGTCAGCTATCACAACCCTGGAAAGGGCAGAGCCCACCTTAGTTTTATTAAGGGCGCAACCTGCTATCTCCTCAGTGTTCAGCACAGATCTGTTCTCTGCTCTTTGCCCTGAAAACAGTACGGTAGTTATGCTATACTCAGACTATATATAGCACTTAAGAGATACCAAGGGTTGACCTTGACCTCAAACCCTTACAGATACTTAAGCTTTAAGGAGTCACCTGATGGAAGGTGCTGCAAGGCTACAAGGATGGTGAGGGGACTGGAACATCTCCCCTGGGAGGAGAGGCTGAGGGAGCTGGGCTTGTTCAGCCTGAAGAAGAGAAGGCTGCGAGGGGACCTAATAAATGCTTATAAATATCTGAAGGGTGGGTGTCAGGAGGATGGGGC
>Ga0065711_1043778_pt1 | contig 14519 bp, 23 predicted proteins | sample Hoacrofraction12_FD_59098 | JGI IMG/M metagenome (GOLD analysis project Ga0065711, IMG submission 59098) | Hoatzin crop microbial communities from Cojedes, Venezuela - Epithelial fraction 12 v2 (version 2) | ecosystem: Host-associated > Birds > Digestive system > Esophagus > Crop | place...
CCCCCCCCGTGCATCACCCCCCCACCTCATGCTGCTCACTCCCCACCCGCAAACCCCCCCAACTCCTGCTACGACGGCTACTTCTTCACCGTAAAACTTCCTAATAAATCCGCACTGGTATTCCAGAGGGGTGAGTGGAGAAACACACGTTCTTTGTACAACAGAAACATTAGAAAAGGACACAAAACGTACCGACGAGCACTAACTTTGGCTTGGTTTTCCCTCCTTGTTTTTCTTTTCTTAATTTTATTTTTATTTATTTCCTGCAACCAGGGATTTGAGGCATCCCACGGCTTTTCTTTGGATGCTGAGTTTGTCTCCGTTTCCTCAGCTCTGAGGAAATCCCTTTACTATGGCAATTGAAACCTGAGACCATGGCAATATTGTCCTGAAGAAAAGCAATTTCCAGCTGGCAAGGTATGGCCAGGTTGGCTTGTCAGGCTGAATCGGGCAGTTCGTTTTGCTTTTGAGCCGGGCACTTTGTTCCAGTCGCCCTTAGCTCGTATTTGAGTCACTTCACCAAAAACAGGGACCGATGGAAACAACCTGATGATCCTCAATGTTTAAATCAATCCCAAAGCATCCCTGCGGATGGCTAGGTCTGCAAGGAGCCGGCGCCCCAGCCAGGGTTTGCAAGCCGGATTTGCCTGTTGCAACTGGGGTTGTAAATTTGGGGCAGTTTCCTTGGATTTTAGTGATGGGAGAGGTTCAGGACTCGGACGTGGGACTCACAGCCCTGTCAGGGCCAAGTGTTTCTAACCAATGGGTTTGGCATGGGCAGCCGGCAGCCAAAGTGTCGCAGGGGTTGTTCCTCTGAAGGGATCTTTGCTCTTTTGCTGCACGAGGGCAGGAGGTGTCAAACATCCCATCCTGGAGATCCAGATTCAGCCTGTGCTGCTTTATCATCCAAAGCATGGGGGACAAAATTCCTTTTGAAGGACCTGAGTGCTTGAATCTTATTGACGCAGGCTCCAAATCCTTGGAAAGCCCCGAGCTCTCCCTTCCGATGCCCGGCGTCTCCGCCGGGAACAGCCAAATCCTTCCAAGTTCCCAAGTTTCTCATGGGCCTGCTGCAGCGATTTTTTTAAGGTGTGTGTGTTTCCCTGCCTCTCCATTGAGTCTTTAAGGCCAGAGACGAGGTGGGACCGAAGGCTTGGGCTGCAAAACGAAAGCTCGCCTTGCAGGCAGAAAGGCTGTGAGGAAGAGCAGAGGGGCCGGGGCAGGCACCGTCACCCCGTCACACGTAGAAACATCGAGCAGTTAGTAAAACAACAAGGTATTATTTACAAGTCTTGCTTATCTCCTTAAGGAGGGGAGGAAAATCACCTTCTGACTTCAGGAAAGCGTTCCTGGCTGAATCCAGAGGTGAAGGGGGAGTCCATAGGCGCGGACATTCCCGGCAACAGTGCTGTGCACCAGCTCACCTTGCAGTCCTTCTTCTGCAAAAAACCCACGCTGCTCCACGCAAGAGAGCTGTCAAAGCCGTCGCTGTGTTGGGGACGTCCCCCAGGACCGTGTTTGGTGGCAGCCCGCCGGGGGAACTAGGTGCTCGCCCACCCATGAGTGAGCTGGGAGCTGATATGGCAAGAAAATGCATTTATAGCTCTGGGGACGTGGAGGCGGTGGGTGATGTCCCCTCCCGGGGCTGTGGTGGGGTCCCAGCAGAGAGAGGTGATGGGCCCACCCGAGGATGCCCCAGGGAGAGAGTCAGTGCACCGAGGGTGGGCAGCAGCCGCTGTGCGCCCAGACGGAGGCGAAGGGCCCCAGGGTAGCGGGCAGGAGCTTTTCTGAGCCACCCTTCACAGTGCTGGAGGAGAAGGAGCCCTTATAAGCAGGGGGTCGGGACCACCAGCCCCGGCTGGGTCTCCGGGCAAGCAGGGACAGTGCAATCGTGGCAGGGTGGCTTTGCTCCTGGGTCGGTGCAGCACGGGGATGCCGAGGCTGGTGCCAGGGGAAGGATGAGCAGAGCCCTTTCGTCGTGTCCCTGCTGCGGGCAGGCACTTTTTCAGCCCTTTAGACCTTCGATGTCCTCCCGTGGAGCTCCAGCACAGGGGAGACGGTGGCACTCAGACACCCAGTCCCCGACGTTCGCTTGGTCCTGGCCACTCCTCACCAAGACCAAATGCTGGCAGCCCTGTGGAGCACGCGTAGGGGCTGCACCCCATCGAATTTCACAGTGTAGGTTGGGCTGCTGGAAGCCAAGTCCTTTCCCCCAGCCCACCCCCCATGGTGCAGCCCAGCCATGGGACCAGCTCCTTCCCCAGATCCCGGTACAGCAGCTCTGGTTCTCTCCGTGCCCATCCCAGCCCTGCCCTTCGCCTGCAGTTTTGGGGGAAGCTGCTGGATTCCACAGTGTTGGGAGAGGAGCAGAAGATAGCAGAGCTGTGGGCCAAGGAGAAAGGGCAGGAGGAAAAGTGGAGCCCCAAGGAGGAAGCAGAAGGGGCTGGAAGGGGAGAAAGGAGAGGGCTGAGAGCACGGTAATGATTCCTGTGTCCCTCTGCCCAGCCTCATGGGGCTGCAGAGGATGCGCCGGCAGAAGATGGGCTTTGGAGGTTGAGCAGGATGGAGCCCCTCACCCAGCCCACTCACGGGCTGCTGGGGGGAGGAAGCGCTGGGAGGGGACGATACCGAAAACAGGAGCTCAGTGCATACAGGACTGTAAATTGGGGGGGCCCGGGGAGCCCCCGCTTCCTTCCCACCCTCCCCTTTGGGGCTCTCAGTGCCAGGGAGGGGAGAGGCGAGGGGGCGAAGGGGGAAGGGGACCCCGCGGGGCTGCCCCGGGCCACCCTTCAGACGGGAGAGGTGGCCGTGGACTCGCTGTACAAGCTCTCGGCGATGTCCCCACGCTGGATCTTGCGCAGGGCAGCGAGCAGGGCGTCGAGGGTGGCCGTCTCCTTGGAGGACCAGTCGGCCAGGAGAGCCCGGGCGGGCGATTCCTCCTGGGTGAAGGAGTCTATGAGGTCCTCTTTGTAGCCCAGCTCCCCGGCCAGCTGCCTCCACGTCTCCTCTGCGGAGCTGCCCAGCAGCTTCTCCACCTCCTCCTGCTTGCTGGGCGGCAAGTTGGCGTAGAGGTTCCCATCTCCCTTGGGCACTGGGAAGGACAAAGCAGCATTAAGCCCATCCCTGGGGTGCCCTTGGCCACCCAGCAGCCACCCGGTTCATCCTACCTGGTCCCTGGGTGCTCTGGCTGGGCGGCTGCTGGTCGTGCAGGCTCTGGCTGTCCACCGAGATGCCGCTGTCGCTGTGCAGCTTCTCCCCCTCCGGAGAAGGCGTCTGGTTCACCGGGCGGTTGTTGGCCCCTTGCTTGTTCTGTTTGCAGCTGTTCCACCTGCAGGGAGAGGAGCAGGGAGGTGACAGCCAGCGGTGACATCCCCCGGGCTGGAAGCAGGTTTGTTGCTTTGTCCCCCTTGTTTGAGACCGCTTTTCCCAGGGAGAAACGTTTCTTCTGCAGCCTCAGCCTCTCCAGGATGGTGGCTGGATCGGTTTAAATCAGCATTTGCGGGTGCTGAGCGGGTGCCAAGCTCCTGAGCTTTGCAAGGGACCAGGGCAGGGATCTGCTGCAAAAATGCAGCTGCGCTCCCGGAGCTCGCAGGGGTCCCCGGGCTGCCTGTGGGTCCCCCCCGCGCTCGGGGTGCCCGGGGAGCTGCCGAGCCAGCCCTGGCCTGCCCAGGGCCAGGTGCAAACCCAGCACAGCCGGGATGAGCCGCTGAGCGTGATCGGCCGCGACGGCCGCCCGGGGCGTGCCAGGAAGAGCAGGGGCCAGGCGGGGGGGATGTTGTAATGAGGGCTCCCCCGCCCTGCACCCCTACCCTGCTGCCATCTCCTTCTTTCACCCCTCAGCCTGATTTCTCACGCATTTTTTGAAATCCTGCTTCTACCCACCCAGCCTGGTCCCCTCCCTCCCACCCGGTGACAGCTCCGGCTGCGGGACCTCCGAGGGGGGACACAGCTTATACAATCAGAGAATCATTAAGGTTGGAAAAAACCTCTAAGACCATCAAGTCCAGCTGTCAACCCATCGCCACCATGCCTACTAAACCTTGTCCTGAATTGCCATGTCTTCTTGTTTTTTGAGCACCTCCAGGGACGGTGACTCCACCGCTGCCCTGGGCAGCCTGTTCCAATGCTTGACCACTCTTTCAGTAAAGATATTTTTCCTAATATCCAATCTAAACCTCCCCTGGCTCAGCTTGAGGCCATTAGCTTGTTCCCCACTACCTAAATCCTCTGCCATGACCCCACACCGCAGTCTTGGTCCCCAACCTTTTGAAAGCGATGTAGGCCACCAGCCCCACCACCACAGCCGCCAGGATGGAGCAGTAGACAGGGATGAGGTTGTCAGCGGTGCCGCGGCTCACGACGGGCTGCGAGCTGCCCATGATGGTGGTGACGGTGTCTGCCAGGGTGCTGGGAATCACTTCGGTGTTGAAGGGGTCCCTGGTGATGGGCTCGGGGCTGTCGGAGCCACTCAGGGATGGCGTGTGTGTTGTCCAGCGAGGGTGGAGGTCTGCCAGGAAGGAGGGAAAAAGAAATGAGAATAATTAGTTACGCAGCCAGCCATGCCTTGTAGCAGGCTGTGGCAGGTGAATTCGTGAAGGGACAATGATCTCTGCAGGGATCTTCTTCCAAAGGCTGTGGGGCTTGCAGAGGTGCCAGCTATGCTCCATCGCCTTGACCCCAGGCTTGTCCTTGCAAATCACCTCATCCCCCTGGCCCCAGACAGCACCGGTCTCCCTGGTCCCCAGGAAAACCTGAAGCCACCCCCTGCTTCAAATGGCCAATGGTGCCTGCTCATGGCTGGACATGGCTTTGAAAGCCTGCTCATGGCTTTGAAAGTTCTTCCCCAGCACTGGGTTTGCTAGAGTCCTGCAGCTCCCTTCGCTGGTACCGAAGCCCAAGGACACGGCCCCTGCTGCCTCCCATCCACCGCACATCCGCACCGGGACCTGTGTCAGCCAACCCAGCTGCCTCAGCAGCGTGCATGGAGCCAAGCTCATCTGCTGCCAGCATCACCAGAGCCTGGATTTGCCCCTCTCCCGGCCCCTGCCTGCTGGACCCATTTGGGAGTGACCCCGATCCCGCCGCGCCCAGGTGTGTCCCATGGAGCGAGCGGACACGTCTCATCTCGCCCCAGGGAAACGCTCTTACCTGTGGCTGCCCCATCCCCTCCCCTGGGTGCTGGCTCCCTCCCAAACCCTCCTGCACCCCTCTCCCGGGGCTGGTCCTGCACCCGCCGGCAGCGAGCCCCGGGGGGCCATGGCCCGTCTGCCAGCCTGGCGAGGATGCAGCGGGTGCCATGGCAGGGAGCTGGCATCTTGCCCTGCCGGCGCGGCCCCCGGCCGGACCCCGCTGCCCTTTCGGAGAGGGGCTTTGGCGGCCGTCAGGGATGTTTCCGGCGGGGCCCCGCTGCCGGCTAACAAAGCTGGCCCTGTGCTCCTTGACTTATGGCTCCATTTACTCGACCCTTTCAAGGGAGCTGCGCTGGCTGCCCCCACGCTGTGAATCAGCCGTGGCCGGGACAAAGCTCCTTTCTCCCCGGCCGGGCTCGGGACAGGGAACCGCGCTGCTACTGCCAAGGAGCAACCGGGGCGTCCCCAGTCGAAGCAGCCCTGCCACTCCTCGGGGGGTCTGCACAGCAGCGGGGTGTGGGCTGGCATGGCATGGCGGGGGGCTGCTGCTGGTGAATGATGCTCTCCCCCTTCCCCCGGGCACCGAACTCTCCTGGGCTGCTTGGCTGGCTGTTCCCCGGCTCTTCAGGGCACCTCATTCCCATCAGAAACCCATCGGCTGCCAAATTCGCTCCTGATGAAGGCTTGGGCAGCGGCGAGCATGGCATCCAAGACTGGTGAACCTCTCAGCTCCGCTCGCTGTTCCAGGACACCTAAAGGCACCCGGCTTAGTGCCTGCACCTGTGGCAGCACCCTACTGGGAGCTTGGCCCCTGGAAAGGACTGGGCAGACCCTGGGGTATTTGCAAGGGAGACGAGGGCTTGCGGCAAGCACTGCCTCGGCAGGGTGCTGTGCACCGAAACACCCAAGGGCTGGGGGTCTCAGCTGGACACCAGGGTCCTCTCCTCTGAGCCCAGGGACATGCCCCTGCGTCTCCACTGCTGTGGTGCAAAGGGAAACTGAGGCAGGGAGTGCTACAGGAGACCCGGCAAACCCAGCTCTCCCCTCTGCAACGGTTCTCCCTGGAAAAGGCAGCGTTACCTCTGCATTCAGCATCCGAAACGGCCGTGCACTCCTTCACCATCACCTCATTCTCCTCGCAGGTGGTGCAGGGCAGGCAGGGGTCCACAAAGTTGGCTTCGCTGGAGAAGGTGCCCTCAGGACACTCCTCACAGACCGTGTCCTGCGAGTCCTGGCAGGGGAACATGAGCCCGAAGCCCACCTCGCAGACCCGGCACTCCTTGCAGCTCCCGCTCGGCTCGTCCTGGTAGTAGCCGTAGGCGCAGCGGCACACGGCGTCGTCCGACTCCACGCAGGGTGCGGACATGCTCTGCAGCCCCACGCACTGCGTGCAGGGCTTGCACGGCTCTGTGGCGCTCACCGTGTCCGAGTAGGTGACACCTGGCAGGGGACAGAGGATGAGGTGAGCAGGGTCCCAGCATGGTGGCCCCATCCCCGTGGCCACTTTGCTCCCTGGCGCTGCCTTCGTCCCATCAACAAGCAGTGCCGGGCCGGGGAGCTGGGCTTGTGCAGCAGCTGCTGGCGGGGATCGTCTCCCTTTTCACCATTTTCCCCCCTCCTCTGGGTCAGAGGGAGAGGTGTCCCCCCTCCGCAGCCCCCCAACACCATCGAGCATCCCCCAGCCCACAGGCTCCGCTTCCCATTAACAGCTACACCCTTTCTGCAGCAATTCCACAGCTCAGCAGGGATCCAGCCGTTGAGCTCCTGCAGCCCGGGCAGGGCTGGATGCTGCCCTCAAGGTGCCCGTCCCAGTGCTCAGTGCCCGTGTCCCCAGGTGAGCATTGGATCACCATCCCCATTTTCAACCTCCGGATGGTCCCCGTGGGCATCCTACAGCCGTCGCTGCTCCCCGGCATCCCAAACACTTCCTCCTCCGCATCCCGCCCAGGGGGACCCTCGGGACGTGACCTCCCTGTGGCCCCCTCCTCGGCCGCGTGTCCCCGACGCGGGGCGTGAAGCGAACAGGAGGTTACAACACTCATTGCTGACTCTCCTCTGACCCCGGGGCTTCTCGCTCTCCAGTTTCATCCCGCAGGGCTGACCCTGCCGGGGAAATCAATCCTCCTCCCACAGCCCCGCAAGCTGCCCCCTCCCTCCCCCTGCCCGCTCCCAAAGGTGTTTGAAGATATTTTTAGCCCGGGAAGAGGGGGCAGCTCCTGTCCTGGAGGGCACAGCTGCTGTCCCTGCGGCGGCTGCCTCCCATCGATCCCCCCGGAGCCCGAGCTGCCGCAACACCCCGACTTCCCTCGTCCGAAACACCGGGAAGAGTCCAGCCTCCTTGGGGGAGAAGGTGTCGGGGAGATCAAGGACAATCCCTCTGCTAGCTCTGTTCCTCAGGAAGGCATTCCAGCCATGTGCTAATCTTTAATTACCTGCCTGTCTCCCGAGGATGATCGTGGGAGACGGAAATTCCCACCCTCGGTGGTTTCCAGCTTCCCTGGGTGGCCGAGCGGAGAGCGAGCCACGGACAGGCTCAGGGCAGAGCTGTTCTGGTGCTTAATTTCTGGCTGTTTTCAAGATAGAGGGGAACGAAGAGCCCCGAGACCCTGGTGATGGGCAGGGGTGGAGGGATGGAGGTGCCACTGCAGCCTGGGCAGCTGCATTCCCACCGTGGCTCAGCTGCAGCGAACCCTGAGCAGCGACAGCCGTGACATTTCCACCCCCCAACATCTCCCCGTGCCTGTGTCTGGGTGTCCTGATCCTCTCTCGGGGCCGGCCCCTGCCCTCCCTGGACCTGCAGGACCCTGGGGATGACCCCTCTCCGCCGCTGCCGGCCCCGAGCTGCTCTGCCCCGGGGTGGGCGAGCAGCCCCTGCCCCACCGCCTGCCCCAATGCCCGGCCGAGCGAGCAGAGCTGGAGCAGCACTGGGTCGGCCGTTGGCTTGCGCAGCTCCCATTAACCTGGGCTCATCCTTTGCATTATTCTGAATTATTGATAGGTACCATTAGAGCGGGGAAGTGGCCAGGAAAGGCATACGGCTGAGTGGGCACATTTTCAGTGGCAGCAAGGTATCTGAGCTGAGCAATTACAGCTGAGATTCCAACAGGGCCCCCTCCCTCCTGCCCGCCCGCAGCGAGGGATGCTGGTGAGGGGGATAAATAAATCATAAGGCAGCAATCAGGGGTGGCTGGCAAGTGGGGGGAGAAGGAAAATGATAATAAAACTAGCGCAAGTGGCCATTTGGGCTAATGCAGGGACCGTCTCCCCCGGCCCCCCGGTCCCTGCAGGCTTTGGCAGAGGTGGTGCTTTGGTCGTAGCAAATTTTTTGCAAACCCATTTGGCTGGTGAATCGGGAAGACATCCAAGGCGAGAGCTCGGAGGCAGCCCGGGGTGGAGGTGGGGATCTCAGCGGCCCAGGGCCGTGCCCGCATTCCTCCCCGCCGGCTCACGCTTGGCAGGCACGACGCTTTGCCGGGACCGGGGCTGCCTGCACCTGCCCAGCGCCTGCAGCAGCGAGATCCGGTGTGAGCCCAGGTCCAAAGAGACCCTCTCCCCATCCCGGCAAGGGCTGATGACGGGGTTTGCGGATCTCCTGTCTTCCCCACCCCAAAATCCCTCTCTGGGCTCAGAGGAGAGCTGGGGAGCATTTGCTCCACGGTAACTCCCAGCCAGCAGCTCACAGCTTCTGGGGATTAGCCCGTGCTGCCATTAATGAGTAAATAAAAGGCTGCAGCTGGGGGTATAAAGCAAGGTGGTTTGCAGGGACTTTGCTTTGGCTGCAACTTCCCAGGTTTTCTGCTGTGCCCCTCTTTGAGGCACTGGGAGGGGGCTGGGTTGCTCCCTTGGTGCTGTTTCTGATGCTGGTTGCCTGATCCTGCCCTGGGGTGTACCCACACCGCTGTGCAGCTGGGTAAGTGACTGGGATTGCACAGAGCAGATATTCCCAAGAAAGGGGTGGCAGGGCTGGGAGGCAGGTGAAGGGCTGTGGGGGAAACTGAGGCACGGAAAGGGGGACTGATAGTCCCCAAGCAGCTGCCTGGAGGCCAAGAGCACTCAGCCGTGCTGGTCCATTAGCAACAGAGCCAAGCAGGGCACAAAGCGCTGCTCTGGGGCTTTGCTCTCAGCCTGGGTGTGATGCTGGGCTGCAGTGCTTGCTCCTGGCTGCTCTCACCCCTGAGGGGATGGAGGAAGGGACCAGACCCTTCTGCTCTGGTACTTTCCAGCTCGGCTCCCTGATCTAATGGAGCTGCTGCCTGATGTTAAACCCCCTGCAAAAATGCAAATGCCTGGCCTGGGGCAGCGTGGGGCTGGGCAGGAGGAGCTGGGATGCAAACCAGAGCAGTGACACTTGCCCCGCACCATGGCTGATGCTCAGGCTTCCAGCTCTGCACCCAAGTCATGCTCCTGGTCTCTTCATAACCTTCACATCCCATGTCTTCCAGAAAGGATGGAAATTCCCCTTATCCCTCTCAGTTTCCCAGAAAGAAATCAGGGAGATAAGCCATCTGCCAGCCTGGAAGTCCAGATAACGGGAAATGGGCTGATCTATCCCAGCATCCCCAGGAATGTAAAGCATCCCTCTGGATTTACAGCCCTGAATGCCCAGGAGCCCAACACCCCGCTCACATTCCCTGCAGGAAGGGCTCGCAGGATGGATGGCACGGTGGATGCCCCAGCACCTCGCAGCAGGACGGCTCGGAGCCCGCTGCGGGGTTCTCCTGCACAGCAGCCCCGAGGACGCAGCCGGTGGGATTCAGCCCCTGCAGCCAGGCGCTGGGAGCGTAAGCGCCGTTCATCGATTTTGCAGGAAAGCAGAGATATTTTTAGCACTGCCCTGACACTGCTCTGTCCCCTCGCTGCTCTGCCTGTACTGCTTCTCCTCCCCTCGTCTCGACTTTCCCTCCTCTTTGCTCCCCCACAGCCGTGTTGTCCCTTCCCCCTCCCCAGAGCAATCCGGGCTTGGCTGGCACAGCTTTTCCTGCAAAATACTTGTCCTCAGGCCTTCAAAGGGTTCGAAGCAGTAAATTTGCTGGGCAGATTGCTTATGCCTATCATGGCATTGTTTAAACAGTAATAGTTTTGGACCACTTCATCTGTAAGCATTTAAGCAGGTCTCCAGCTCACATCTCCAGCTGACATTTATGAAGCATTTGACATAGGCAATGCGCCTGGAGTTGGCCAGGAGAAAAACGGTTCCCCTCTCTCTTGGGGACCGACGTGATTTTCTTCTCCTGTCTCAAACTTGCTTTTATTTTGCAGTCTTTACAAGGTGAAAAAGAAAAAATGCAATACAGGTGGGTCACTGGGAGACATCCCCGTGACTGGATGCGAGACCAACACGCAGTGAGCGTGGGGAGGGGAAGGTTTCAGGGGCAAGAACCGGCCACGAGCCGGGAGCCATCAGGAGGGGAACAGCGCTGGAACGGGGATCTGCAAAGGTGCCTGGTACCAGCGGGTCCCAAAACAGGGGGAGATGCTGCATCCGTGGCTGGGATTTGCATGGCAGATACGTTGGGGAAATGCTGGAAGTCACCCCGGTGTCGGCGCAGGGATGGGTGCCCTGGGAGGGCTGCGTGCAGCAGGGAGCTGATCTGGGCAAGGGCTGTGCGTAGAAAGAGCAAAGCAAACGGCACGAACTGCTCCCAGGCAACACTTCCAGGACTGAAAGAGGATGCACGTGGGGAGACCCGAGTGTCTGCTCATGCTCACGGTCCCCAAAGCCCCCCCGGACCCCGTGCCAGCCCCTTTGCGGTGCTCCGCAGAGGGCAGCAGGTACTCACTGTCCAGGCAGGGCTCGCAGACGGTCTGGTTGACCCCGCAGGGCTGCACCACCCCCTCTCCCAGGTTGCAGGCTTTGCAGCACTCCCCGCTCGTCGTGTACATCTTGGTGAAGCATTTGTCCTTGGAGCCCCAGGCGGGTCCCTGGGAGAGAAAACAGACACCAGAGGTGACCCTTGTTGTGGGACCCCCCCACTGTAAGGGCAGGTGGAGACACGCATCGCATCCAGGTCGGGTCCTGCTGTGGGGTGGGCATCACCTATTAAATAAAAGTCTTGGGAGAAATGGCTTTCCTATGCAAAACCTGCTCACCAAGAAAGCCGCTGCCAAGTGCTGCTGCTGGAGGGAGGTCAGGAAAGCCCACGACTCCACAGTCCGGGCTGGTGGGTGTTTCTGAGGGGCGGTGTGGTCTTTTCTGCAAGGTTGCAGCATGGTTTGCCCTTGACTATCATCCAAGTTGTCTCCTCCAAGGATGCTTTGCCATCCTGAAGGGCTCAGCCCTTCCCAGCCTGGGGGAAGGCAGGGCACTGCTTACAGGCTGGCGCGGGGAGACCTGCCCGCTGCGATGGAGGGTTTGGAGAGCTGGGGTGGCAGCTCGGCACAGCACTCTTGCTGCACGTGAGGATCAGAAATGAGACTCCACGATGGGAACGCAGGCTTTGAAGGGAGCACCGAGAGCTTCAGAGACATGACAGTCTGATGGAAGTAAGTGCTTAGACATGCTTAGAAAACATGTTGTCACGTATGGAAGCAATGAATGTGCCACGAGCGGTGGGGTCAGAGCTGCCCTCCACGTGCTCGTCGCAGCCTGGGGAGCAGGGTGCGTTGGCGGGACGGCTGTTCCCCAAAACACCTCTTGGCCGGGGATGGCTGCTCCCCAAAACACCTCTTGGCCGGGGCCATGCGGTGCAGGAGAGCATCTCTGCCCAGGTGCAGGGCTGTGAGGTGCTGGCGCTGATCTGCGCTCTGCCAGGGCTCCTTTTGCTCCCTCTGCTCACACGCAGGCGTGTTCCAGGGCTGGACCATCCCTTTGCCATCCGACTAAGCCTGATTTTTTTTTTTTGGGGGGGAAGAAACTCAGCTATGGCTTGGAGAAGCTCCCCCTCCCCGTGCATCTGGATGCCTCGTCAGCCCGTTGGCCGCCTCCTCGCACAATGCGGCGTTATGAACTCGGCGTTATGAACTCGCTGTGCATCATCCGGCAGCATCCGGCCCGGCTGAGACAATGGAGCGCCAATTATAGGCATCTGAATGACAAAGTGCTCCAATTACCCTGCGCTTGAAAGCATGTGCTCTCCTCCCTGGCGCTGCTTCGCCAGCCTGGGCTGGCAGCCCGCTCCGGCGCTGGGTCCCAGCTGCACGGGCAGCAGAGCTTGGCGTGATGGTGGTGGGGGCTTCCCAGCACCCCCAAATCACAGCTGGGAAATGGGTTTTGGGGTGAGGAAGGGGCTTGTTTTGCAGCGAGCTGGCTGCATGCCTCTGCTAGGGGACTGATCCTGCTCAGGGGGCTTTGCAGCAAACCTGGCTGGAACTGACCCCACTCCCCCATCCCTTGCAGTGTGTTTCCCCTGTTTGGGCAGGGGGTTGCCCCCCTTCCACCTCCCCATGGCTGGGGCAGCGGCAGCTGTGAGCGGGGTTGGGGGAGCAGCCGAACGTGCCTGGCTATAAATAATAGTGGGAAGGCTGGGGCAGCACAGCTGGGGCCGGCAGCAGCCAGCTCTCCCACGCCGCAGGCAGCTGCGAGCGGCTCTGTGAGCCCATGGGGAAGGGACCCCACCGTGCCACTTCCTCCGTGTGACCCCCAGATCCCCAGCAGCTGACCCCGGGGACCCCCTCTGGCCACATGTCCTCTCCCCATAGGGCTGCCGGGAGCGGCCGATGCCTCCCCCTGCCAGGTCTCCCCGCTCCGCGCTCCTAAATGCTGTAGAAAATGCAACTTCCAGTCCCAGGTGCTGCACCCCCCGCTCTGCCTGCATTTCCCTTTCAGATCCCTGTCTCGAGCACTGAAACCCCCATAAAGATTAACACACTTACAAGAGGGGCACATGGTCTGCATTAGCCCGCTGAAATGTGCACGTTATTAACACAACTCCTGTCGACAAAGCCACAGGTATTAACACTATAAAGCATCTTGACAGCTGGACCAAGGAGGGGGGCACGGACAGAAGGTGCGAGCAACACCTCTGTAAGCTTTTAATTGCTTTCTGAGTCGTGTCAGTGGGATTTTGTGTCTTAGCAGATTCTGCTAGCTGAGGAGACAGCCTCGGAGGAAGCTGGGTGAAGCGGGAGTTCGGCACGGCACCATTAGCTCCTGAGCCCTGGCACAGGCAGTCGCCTTGCACCGGAGCGGGGAAGGGAGGGGATGCTACAGCTGGAGACGGGCCCAGTGGCAAGCCTGGATCCGAACCTCCCGCGAGCCTGACAGACAGGCTCTGCCTTTCTTGGCGAAGTACCCTGTCTGGGAAAAGCCAAACCCCTGGCTCCAAGCGATCCCCAAACTCTGGGCAGCAGAGAAAGCCACGTTTGAGGTCTGCAAGTCCGGCCAACTCTCGGCACAGCGGGACCGGGAGGGCTCTGCCTCTTCCCACCTGGAGCTACCGGCCACGCAGCACAAGTAAAGAGCAACAAACACGGGGTGCCCAGGGTTTGGGGTGGCCCCGGGGCTGCGGCCACAGCTGGGGTGCACTTTTGGACCTGCCAGCTCTGCAGGTGCCATCCTGGGGGGCAGATCCAGCCCCACGGCTGCGGGTGCCCCGACTGGGCTCAGCCTCGACCCAGGCAGGCGGCTGCGGAGATTCGGGGGACCCTGAAGCCTGGCCCCGCTGCAGCAGGTGGGGGGCTGCCCAAAAGCGGATAATTCCCTGGAGTGAAATCATTTGAATCCATACGGCTGGGACAGCTCTTGCCTTTCCTGCCACCGCAAGCATCCCCGGGGAGCTTGGTCAGCCTGATCCCACGCCTGGCACCACGGGGACAGGGGGGGAAGGAGACCCTCCGGCACCGAGCCACAAACACCGCTCTCCTCCTCAACCTCTGCACGAAACCGCTAAAGCACCGGCTTTAATATCCTGCCCTGAAGGTGTCCGCTGCCTAACGAAACCTCGGGGACCACCGTCAAATCCTCCCCCAGCAAAAGCCCCGTTTCTGCCCCAGGTAGGTGGGTCCAGCCCTGTGTGCCCACCCGGCTGCCCTGCTCTGGGCATCTCGCTCGCTCCTGGCCGCCCATGCCCTGGAGTTTTGTCTCCGGCACACGCCGCGGCTGTGCCCGTCCGGGGCTCGCGCGGCCGGGAAGAGGGTCTCGCCCTTCACTCCGGACAGCGAGTTTGGAGCTGGGAAGGTCTAAGGGAGGTTCTGGGGATGGGGGGGGGCAGGAGATGAGGGCACTGGGGTGTGGGTGGCTTCTCCCCCCCCTCACCTACTGAGTGAGGGCAATGTCATCCTTCTTACCCCGGGTAAAAGGGATGACAGCTCGGTGCAGCGGGATCAGCCGGGCTGCACAAGCCAGCCCTGTGGGTCCCCTCTCACCACCCACCTCCCCGGACCCCCTCCCTTTGCCCCTAGAAGTGCTCTGCCTGGCCCCGCCGGGGCCCCCCACCCGGCTCCCCCCCTCCA
>Ga0065711_1043779_pt1 | contig 14519 bp, 14 predicted proteins | sample Hoacrofraction12_FD_59098 | JGI IMG/M metagenome (GOLD analysis project Ga0065711, IMG submission 59098) | Hoatzin crop microbial communities from Cojedes, Venezuela - Epithelial fraction 12 v2 (version 2) | ecosystem: Host-associated > Birds > Digestive system > Esophagus > Crop | place...
CTGGAATATCTCCAGAGAAGGAGACTCCACAGCCTCCCTGGGCAGCCTGGGCCAGGGCTCCGTCACCCTCAGAGGGAAGAAGTTCTTCCTCATGTTCAGACGGAACTTTCCATGCTTCAGTTTGTGCCTGTTGCCCCTTGTCCTGTCGCTGGGTACCACTGGAAAGAGTCTGGCCCCATCCTCCTGACCCCCACCCTGAAGATAATTGTAAGCATTTCTAAGGTCCCCTCTCAGCCTTCTCTTCTTCAGGCTAAGCAAGCCCAGCTCCCTCAGCCTTTCCTCGGAGGAGAGATGCTCCAGTCCCCTCCTCATCCTCATAGCCCTCTACTGGACTCTCTCCAGTAGCTCCTCATCTTTCTTGAACTGGGAAATCAACTGCAGAACTCCTGGGTGAATAGAAGCAGGGTTTCCACCCAAAAAGCTGTTTCAAGGAATCCACATGAGCTTTTGGTCACTGGTGAGGAAGGCCAAATCTTGAAATCAAGAATAGCAAACCCTGCTGCCAGACACAGACTCAGCCTGCTTCTGGGTAATCCCTGACAACTCCTGCACGCTCAGCTATCCGTTGTGACAACAGGGAGGCTCCCCCGTCCAGCCAGCTCCTAACACTTGCGTGAGGGATGTTTACTGTCACTTTTCTTTCGCCCTTCATTTTTTGTCACCGTTGTTGCTGGAAACAGGTGATCATACGATGTTTCACCGTGTGCAGGCAGCAAACTGAGAAAAAATAATTTTCCCTTGTTACACTGAGCCACAGATTTATTTCCCTGAAGAAACCTAAGTGTGACTGCAAAGATAAAACAAAAAGGGGGGGTAAGCAGCAATGTGGTGATGATTAAGGTGCCCTTCCAAGAAATAAATAAATAAGCCCAACCTCCTGGCACCTTCACGTAGGTCTGCACTGCACCCTGTGTCATGGCACCGGCTCTCTGCGTAGTCAACCTGGGAAAGAGCTCGGCAGAGGGAGGACCTCCATTGCAGGCCCTCAGAGCTAGAGACAATATGTACCCAGCTGGAAGGATGGCTGTGGTTTTTATTTAAAACACAGACAAACATGCACACAGAGGGAACGAAACCCTGCAAAGCCAAATTTGCTTCTAAATCTATTTACATTTTGTGAGACTCAAGATCACCTTGAAGCATCTTTTCTGTTTCCTTTCCTTTTTCCTTTGAAGTTGCAAGTTCTACATAAGCCCTTCAGGAAAAAAAAAAAAAAGAAAAAAAAAAGGGAAAAAAAAAAGGGAAAAAAAAATCCAATGAGGGAAAATGAAAAAAAAGGAAGTGTATTAAGAAGCTATTCGTGATACGTATTTTTTAATACTGACATTTTAAAAGGTTGAAATGTTATGGTGTCTTTTGCAAAGTTATGCCATTTAAACAAGATAACAGGGCTTTATATCATTAAAGAGAAGACCCTCTTTTTCACTTGCACCTTTGAAGAGTCTATCATTTTGCAAAAATATCCTTCAGCTATGTCGCGCTCTGTTCTTTTTCAAATGGAGGACAACATCTCTTCTAATTGTGATTATGATACCAATTAGCATTGGGGTTTTCTGCTTTTGTTAATAAACAGAGCACCATGGCTGTCCTAAATATTTTTTCTCCTGTATGGGACTCAGGAAGAAATCATAATTAATTCCTCTTTCAGTGAAAAAGCAAAGCTATTTTTAAATTGCATGCCTGATTGAATTAACAAAGTGTTAGACAATTAACAGTCTTTCTTTTTATTTTTATGTTCTTTAAAATGCAGATTCAGTTTAATACTGTTTTCCCCCTCATCCTTTTCATGTGTCGTAATTGTTAGCTAAGTAGTGTCAGGACTGCGTGTTATCGGCCAAGGCAGGTGTCAGGTTTAATATTATTAAGGATGCAATTACTATTTTCTGAAGCACAGCTTGTCAGTTTAGCTCATCAATGTATATATCAATACATTTTTAAATGAAAAAAAACCCCACTTTGTTTCCCATCCATAGTTGTCTCCTTGGTATGTTGTCCCTTGGTTTGGAAATGTCTCTCTAACCTTGGCATGCAGGAGTCCTGGGGAATATCATGAGGTCTGATGGTCTGAAGGAGCCGCACAGCCAAATTCTCCAGCTCAGAATCGTAGAATCAAAAGACCCTCAAGAGCATCCCAAAAGCCAGCCTGCGAGGCTCCGAGGATGCTCTCTTCCGTGTCGTCTCCCGGGGCCACCACTTCAAACAAGGGCACCTGGGGGGAAAGAGCAGCAACTGAGGAGTTGACTGATCTCTTGGCATCGCTCCTGTGTCACGTAAGGGCAATAGGAAAGTTGTAAGGGACAATGTTGGTTTCTGGTGCCAGCACCCATCAAGGAGACCAGAACGAAGCACTGGGATTTCGCACGCTGCCGAGCACAGCTCCCAGTATCTGCTCTGCATAGCAGGGTGAAGCATCACGGGGAAAGCCCTCTGAGTTATGTGGAGCCAGGAGCTGAATTTCTCCTCCTCTGAGCTCGGAAAGCCGGCAGGTTCTAAATGCCACCATGCCCAAAAGCGTCTTTCGGATTTGGCTTTTTGTCCAATGACTGTCACAACTGGTGGTCCCAGAAAATGCACTGGACGGATGGTTTAGTCACTAAAGATCAGATTCAACATTAATCGAAAGTGTTCACTAAATATGGCTTGAATTCGTAAATCATTTTAGCTGGCAAAGGTGAAATTGGAATCCTATTGAATTAGGATTTTTTTAAGAATTTTCCTAAATTACATAATTTCAAATTTTCAAAATCATGTTTTCTTTTAAGTTCTGGCTAAATTTTATTTTAAAGAAAGGTTTAGGAATCAAATGGTTTTTTTGGATTGAACAATGTGCTCCGTTCAACCCAAAGTGAAGCACTCATGCACACACCCCTGCGATTTGGCCACCACTCAAAAAATCAATTATTCCCAAAGCTTACGCCATGGCCCTTGAGGGAAATTATTCTCTGACCATTCCTGGTCAGATGAACCATGTCCTGAAGGGTATATAAGCCATGAAGAGATAGCAGTTTAACAGATCAAGTTATGGTTTATTCACATAACTGCTTCCAGCATCAGCACACCAAAGGTATTTTCACTCTGATGCTTTCCTTTCCTATCAGTCTACAGTGAGCTCTTTTTCAAGATGAGTGCCCAGAAAATCCATAGCCCGTATTTATTACCATCCTGACTTGTACCTTGCAGACTGGTCGTTTCAGCACGAGGATGATGCACATTGCCAAGCCAGCTTCCATTTGCTCTGGAACTTTGTAGATATTCTTTGCTGCGGGATCTAATCTGCAGCCAAAGAGCTTCTGAACAAACCCAGCAGAGAGTTCTCCAGTTTAGAAAAATATATAAAAGGAAAAGGGTTATTTTACTGAAATCTAAAGGTTTATGGGAAATATACGTTCCTTCACTCTTTCCTCTCAGAATGTCGTGACTGAAAAGCATTTTCAGCAAAGCAAACTTTGAAAATAATTGGCCAAATGGGTCAAAAAATAACTAATGCCCCTCTCCTCGCCCAACTTTCCACTGGTGAAACCTAAAGCGCAAAAGGCTCCCCTCACACTATGCTTCTTCGGTGTGTGCTGTCCCCCCACCCTGGCAATGCCGTGACAGGTTTCGGTGCCACAGCTGGAAATCGGCTCATCGGCTTGGCCGTGTTGCTCATCAGCCGGCTGCTTTTGTGCTGGAAGCAGAGAGGGAAGAGAGGAGCTCAGTTCTGGGATCATTACTCTGTTATTTCCAGGTATCCTTCATTAATGACAGTGGCTCTCTGCTCTGGGGGGTCACGCGTGTCCTCATGTGGGCTCTCCACGCTCCTGCGAGCACATCGGTGGCTGTACGGGAGCCGGATCGCTGCCGGAGCAGCCGTGGGATCCTCCGGCTGCCAGCTCGGCAGTGCATGGCTGGAGACTGACAACTAATGGTTAGTTTGCAAATAGCTGCATAAGAGATCAGAGGATAACGTGCGAGGGGCGGGGAAAGGAGGAGGAAGGAAGGTGAATGACTGGTAGTACTTCAAATTGATTCCTGTTTAATTTTTATTTAGTTCAATATTAATTCTCAACAACAGGGTTCTTAATGCAGAATTTTGCCTGGCTTCCAGGTGGTATCTGGATCTAGCAGGGTGGTAGAAACTGTGACTGCAATGAAGATGGCCACACATTTGTCTCTAACTCATATTCTCCGGGATTAATTCTCTTCTCAACCCAGGACAAATCAGAAATAATTTCGTTTCCATTAATACATTTCCCAGCTGTGTGAATCTGTTGGAAAAGCACGGCCCTTCAAGTCCTCTGTCCCCTGCTAAAGAGAAGACATTACACGCGCCACAGCATTACTGAGAATAGGAAATGTGAGATCATGAGATCAAAGTGTTGGAGCTTTGTGTTTTAACTTTTTTAGAGAGAGGATAAGGGAAAAAGAAAGAGAGAGACCCTTTTTGTGAGGGCCTTTTAAAGACAGGGCAACTTGGGAAATTTACCTTCGTGGAAGTAGAAACTGTGGTCGGTTCTCATATTGTTATAGATAGAAGAGATGAAAAGGGAAGAGCGGGAGGTCTCCAAAGGGGGGTCTCCATGGGTCCTCGCAGGCTGCCTGAGATGTGAAAGCATCTGGGTGCCCTGTCAGGTCAGCTAGATCCTTCAAGCCTGTTGCCCACAACCTCTTCCCTAGAGATGTGGGAGGAGAAGATCCTACAGGTACCATGGCCTAGCCACCTCCCAGGAGGTCACATCTGACCACCTGCATCAATGGGTGGGGAGAGGCTGGGGAGTCTCCAGTGGAAAAGCCTGTAAAATGGGACTTCTGGGAGAGCTTAGGTCATTTTGGGAAGACAGAGCAGGAGTAACAAGAGGTCCTGTGTCTGTGGGCTGGTAACAGAGACTCTGTGTCCAGGGAGGGTAATGGAGAGGTTAGAAACTGGGGGACCTGCTGCCTGGAGACCCTTCGACCTTCTGCACCGGAGACTGAGAACAACAGCCCTGTGAGTGCTGCAAGGAGGAAAGTGGGTGAGGAGGACGCTCTGAGACACTGAAAGCATTAAATTCTGTGGAAGCTACCTGGCTACATCCCTTCCTCACCTTTGAAATTCGCCACCCGTGAATTTTCTCTCTGAAATTTGCTGTCACGAGGGCAGTCGTGTTACTGTTCTGCTAGAAGAGCCTTTGCGTTATATTGGCAATAGCATTTGATTATTGCACTTTGATATAACTGAATAGGTAATCAGACCACTCTTCATTTTAGCCTGAGGATATGCCTTTGATTTGTAGAGGTTGGCCATTTCTTATCTGAGTTTGAAAATGGGATTATTTAAATGTGTATTGATGTTTTTCGTGTGGTCTAACTGTGCAGTTCAACATGGTAATTCAACTCGTAGCTATACCAGATTGTTATCTAATCTGATAAGATATGAACAGCACAAAGCAGAGATGATGAAACAATCAGGATTGTTGACTCACTGGGGTCCTGCTAAATCCAGTCTGCTTTCATACTTAATTATCCTGTCAAGATCGTCGAATCTTCGCTCCTCCAGCACTGCGATGGCGAGAACGGTGGTAGTGACACCACTTGGTGAATACATAAGTTGATCAAAATAATTTCAGCAGATACAATGGCTATTTATGCTTCAACAGCAATATGAAAAGCTACTGATTCAAATACCCTAGACTGCAAAATTGGTCTTCTTAGCATTTCTAGGATCACTGAAGGCCTTTATTAAAGGCTTCTGGAAGTTAATATTTTGCTAACATGAGCTGGCACTTGACTGCCTCAAACCAGAGGGGAAAAAGAGATCAAGTGAAAATTCAGCCTTCCTAATTTTCTTCCTAAGCTGGTCTTTTCTGTCTACCTACACCAAGCACTTTACCTGACCCTGAAAACTTCCCTGGAAATCTACAGCTGCTTACGTCATATTTTATTCTTACTACTATTGCCACTTCTATTAAAAGACAATTAAGCTGTACTAATCAGCTCTAAAAGATTTTAAAGGTTCCCCTCCACTTCATGCAAATAGTTCATATTTTCAGTCTGGTTTTCTGGATCATCTGTGCGAGTACTCACTAGTGTGAGTGGTGTAGCACAAGAGGTGGTGGCAGAGGCAATGGTGTCTATAGCAGGTGGAAACCGGTATTTCAGGTATTCAGGAAAACAAGCATTAAGGATCAAGCAGAAGTAGTGGAAATATTTTAATGGTCTGAATTCAAATCATACTCCTGTAAGTTTAACAGGGGTCTTCGCTTCTAATTTGAGGTCAGTATTTTGCTGTCGGGCAGTATTTAGTTGTAGAGTAATCTGGGTATGAAGGAGACCCACTGACAGTGATGTTTCAAATGGTCAGAAAAGGAAAAAAGGGCCCGTGAATGTTAATTGAAATCCCAAAGATCAAAATATCACAGTGTCAAGCATCTTTTGCTGATTAACTCACTGGCAGAGTCACCTGCGGATGTATCTGCAAGAATCATTAAGCGCTTTGTTACGGTAGAGAGCAGCCAGTCAAGCATCCTTGTATTTAAAATCGACACTAAAAAATATCCAGATATTGAAAGATTCCGCTGTATCTACGAGGTGAATTTTAAAGGGAAAACCACAGCTTCAGTTAAAAGCACTATCAGCTGTGAGACAGAGTGATTTAGATCAAAGCAGTTCATGCTCCCTTTGAGAGGCAGCACCGGGTAATACATACCCAATTTTCAGAGAGCTGAGCACCTCGCCATGAAGATCAGTACCACCATGCTTCTCAGCATCTAGACCGTGGAAACGTCTGGCGACAAATGGTATGGGACCCCCAATTCACTAGCCTTTCGTGTTGGTAAAATTGTAGCTATTATGTTTAAATTAATTATGCTATTTTCTGTTGAAATTGCAGAGTGCTGTGCGAGAGGACCTTGCACAGCCCCGGTACACACAGGGTGACAGGAGGCCCTGCCCTGGTCTTTCAGAAAGGCTGTAATTAGCATGGAAGGGAAAGACCAACTGTTGTTTGAAAATGTTAATGCTAAAGGTCTTGTTTAAGCCTGTGTCTCCCATAGAAGCCCATGTGTCTCATATAAGATGATGAAAAAAATAGTTACTTTTCTGCTCTGGCTTTTTCCGTCTGCCCTGTGTGGAACTGCGCCTTGCAGGGGCTTTTGGAGGTGGGTTTCAGCACACCCTCCCACTCAGCCCCCTCCGGCTCCATCTGTACCCTCTCTCCAGCTTTGCCATCCCATTTCCATGCAGCTGTGATGCCAGAGTCTTTCCCAGCCCCTGCTGCTGACCATCTCTCTTCTGTCGCCACCTCAGTTCCACTTGTTCCACCCAAACACCTCATCACAGAAGGATGCAGCTTAAAGCCAAGCCAATATCTCATGGGAACATCAATAGGGACTGATCAATAGCTGCTCTGTAAAAACATAAGATGATCGGGAGACCTCCTTGCCTTGGCTCACATCGAAGCTACGAGGAAAGGCTGGGGGAGCTAGGCTTGTTCAGCCTGAAGAAGAGAAGGCTGAGAGGGGACCTTAGAAATGCCTATAAATATCTCCAGGGTGGGTGTCAGAAGGATGGGGCCAGACTCCAAGACAAGGGGGAACAGGCACAAACTGAAGCAGAGGAAGTTCCAGCTGAACATGTGGAAGGACTTCTTCCCTCTGAGGGTGACAGAGCCCTGCCACAGGCTGCCCAGAGAGGTTGTGGATTCTCCTTCTCTGGAAATATTCCAGAACCGCCTGGCCGCGGTGCTGTGCAGCCTGCTCCGGGTGACCCTGCTTCGGCAGGGGGGTTGGACTAGATGACCCACAGAGTACCCTTCCAACCCCTACCGTGCTGGGATTCTGTGATTCTGTGAAGCTGTGTGCCATCCCTCCGCTTGCGACTGTCACCACTGATGGGACCCCAACCTTATGTTTGTCCATAAACCTATAAACACGTGTTCAACACCACAGACAGACAGCAGAGCAGACAGATGCTGTGGCTGCAGGAGAGGGTGTTATCTCTGTGCTGTCTCTGGGGACAACAGCCTAAAAAACCCAGTTACGTGCACTCATGTGACAAGGTGTCTGAGCCAGATGAGCAAAGGTGTGTGAGGGGACAGGGCTAGCGACATGCTTTTCTCTGCTTGTCCATATTCTTTGCATAGACCTCAGGGTTTGAAAGCTGGGGGTTGTGCAGTGCAGGACCCAGGTCTTTAAATATTTTTTGATGTAGCAGCACTATGCAAGCTCATACCCCTGGAGCATCCACCTCTCAAACCTTCCTGACTTGCAGATAAATGCAGAGCATCAGATCTGTGGGTCCACATTAGCGTTCGGGCTGACCAAACCTTGCTCTTTTGGGAAAGCATGGAGTATTTATTTTGCTTTTTATAAATATAAAAACTCTCCTCATCAGACTTCTCTTCCACCCCAAGAGCTCCTTTGCATGGCTGCCGCCTCCCAGGGCTGCTGTCACGTCAACCCCGGGCACGTGGACCTGGTGGTGACCCTCATTCCCAGCCACACCTGGGCTTGCTGATGAGGTTCAGAATGCCTTAAAATAGGTTAATTTGTAGGAAAGTGACAGAAATAAATTGCTGGCACTTTTGTGTGCTGATAAATTTAACCTTTTTTTTTCCCCGAGCAGCTAAATTGTCAATCATCCGGAAACACACCGGAGTTCACCCATTACATAAAGGAAGCTGTTAGTCTCATTTAAAACAATATTGACCTTTTTCCCGTCCTTTCCATTTTGACTAAATTACAGGGTACGTTTTTTGAAATGTGGCTTCTGTCTGAGTGTAACCAGGTGACCCTGATTCTTCCTTTTTTTTTTCTCACTTACAGCTTTCAACCTTTCCTTTCTAATTCTAATGCAATTCTTAGTTTAATCACTGAGATTTTCAAATCCAGAGATATTAAAAAAAGAGTTTGCATGATACATCTATTTTCCAGTTACAGAAATCTACACCGGGAAAACAAAGAAAGTTTAGTTGGTGCACGCTGAAATACATGGTGTGAGGGTAGCAGGGGGCATTTTGAAAATGATTGAGAAGTGTCTCTGTTCTTCCAAATTCAGATCACTGAGTATGTATCAGCTTTCGGTTTCACTCAAAATTAATTTCAGATGCAACATTACCAGTAGATTACCTTCTGGGGGCAAAAATATTCCTACTCTCAAAGAATCAGGCTTTTTCCTTGTTTTTATCTTTAAATCCGGCTGTGAGCACGTATGGCTCCATGTCAAACCAACATAACTCATTCTGAGAGATTTTTTTCCTGCACAGAAACATTTTTTCAGTTCACCTGGGGCCTTGGGCTGAGCTGCCAATGTCAGCTTCCAAGGACAGTACAACACAAGAGTGGAGCCCAAGTAGTTTTTCCTCTACCCAAGCCCTCTGACAGCAGTGTGGCCTTGCAGATATATTCTGCTTACCTTCCCTTCATTATTTCCTGAAGAAACACAAAGAGACGAAGTCTCCGTGCTCTGGTTTCCTTCCTTCCCAGTTAGTGCCTAGTGGCATCCACAGTACCTCCACAGAGTGAGCTGAAGCCTCAGCTGGGGTTTACATCCCTATATCTCCATTGCAGCTAATGATGGAGGCTTCATCAGCTGAGGATCTGAGCTATCCTCCTGTACATGCATGAATGTGCTGACGGCGTTTGTTTCTTGTATTAATTTTTCCTGGATAAAAAATAAAAATATTCCCACGTACATTCTGCTAGACCTTGGCTCATATATAAATATGTCTCCTAATTAATACAAGCATTTTTTAAATTCAGACGTATGTTAGTTCTTTATATTACTTTTTCTAAAACACTGAAGTGTGTTTTTTTCACTAGTCAGTCCTATTTCAGTAGTTCCGGTGCTTTTTTGCAGGAATCCTGAGATGCACGAAGCTTTAGGAAGCTTTAGAAATCCCTGCCAAGGGAAGCGTTGGTATTTCCGCTATACTTAGGAAACACAGGACTCTTCTGTGGGAGCATTTCTGCCACGGGTCCGATGCCACAATACTGAGAGCCCAAAGAGACCATAATAACTTCCAGCTTTAACTCCATCCTTTCAATATTTGATTAATCTGAATCGGTGACATTGAAAACGGCTTGAAATGTTTAATCGTCTTCTCCAGGACAGAGATATTGAGAAGCCAGAGTGCCTTCCAAATCAAACTGCCAACAGAGAAAATCATTCCTTCAAATTGCTTACTGGTACAATGTTCAACCCATCTGTGAAAATATTTGGGTTGCATTGCTGCGATTTGAGTGACTCTCCTGCCAACACCAAAACTTTAATAAGCTATGAAGGGACAAATTATTCCAACCACCGTATCTGCGTTTTGTGACCGGGCTTTGGGAGGAGAATGAAGCGCTTGCACTTGATTGCAGGTGCAGCCATGTGGCTGTGACAGCTACGTGGGCTGCAGGCAAACGAGTTCCCGGGTTAACAAGTGCTTGCTCCCGTGGCGTGTCCGTGCCTCCGCTGCTCCTGGGAGAGGAGCAGCCCAAACCATCCTCCTGCCTCCACCAGGCAGAAGCACCACGTTTTACCTTTGGGCTGGCAGAGCTGCAAAGATGCTGCCTTGGCAAAGATTTCAGGGTTTGCGTTTAATTCTAGTAATGCTGGTAGAGCAATTTCTTATCTTTCAGTTTTACTTTAGAGCATGGGATCCAAACATTCTCCTGTAAGCCCATGATGCAATGATGTGCACGCTGGACTTAGACAGTGATAGGAATAAAATAATCCTACCCACTGCATGCAGCTTTAAGATTATCTAGTTTTACTCAGCATTAGTATGTGCCTGCGTGTAAAATTGCCCCGCACAATTATTCAATCTCATGACAACTATTCAGTTTGCAAATCAAAAATAATCGTGTGATTACCCTGTAATTAGCTGATAGTTACTAATCAATTAGATCTGCAGAGTCTGCCTTCTATCGAGGAGGTGCATTGTGGTGATTTATGGGGAAGGTATGGGGCCTGCCCTGAGCAGCTTACAGGTGTCCAGCGTTGCTTTGCTTAATGGCTGAGCAGTTGCGGGGGCTGGAGGGAGCAATACGGGACTGAACTTTCCATCGGAGCCGAGTGGCAGGAGGCAGGCATCTCACGTACCTGCTACAGCGTCAGCGCGGTCTGGGTAGGACGTGCGTAGTCTCGTTATGGGGGGATTAGCGCTGCACAGGTTGGCTGCAAAAGTCTGTTTGGATGAGGCCTGAGTGAAGAAAGCAAACGCGTTCCCGAAACATTTGGATATTCCTGTTGTCACTCGTCTTCTCCAGGCTTAGCATAGCCAGGGCTGCTTCATTCACTGGGGTGGTTTGACACCGCTGCAACAAAAACAAGCACAAAGCAACGTGTACAGGTATTTATTCGCCTGGAGATTCCTCCTTTCCTGGAGGGATGAGCGTTAGGGTCTGCACAGAAGCAAAAAGTACATTTTAGTCTACGTGCTTTGGCAATGCGGGTTCGCTCTTCTGGTGTGCAGGTGGGAACAAGGACACTGGGCTCACCTGTCCCTTCCCCACTTAGCAACAGTGTCTGAGCCTGGAATATTTGCAATTGGTGAGAAAATGGGATTAGCAAATACCTTTGAACAACAACAAAATTCTGCTAAGTTCCCTAGTCCCTGGACACGCACTCAGGAAATTCTCCCAAAAAATCCTTGGCTCGAGCTCGAACTTTCAGAGCTCTTTAGCGCACAGAGGAAGGGATGATTTTGCAGTATGAGGACCTGCACTGGGATAAATAAAGGGAGAAGTGAGGCTACAGAGGGTCCTGAAGAGCAACTTGATGAATATTTCTGCTATAAAAGAAGAAAGCAAGAGATGACAAGAATAGATGTGTCTCTGAGAAGTTGGGCAGGAGTTTAAGGGGAAGGCTGAAAAGCTGGAACTTGGTGCTTCAGGGGAGAAGCTTATTTCTGAGAAAGATGGGGGAAAAGGGTGAAAATATCACAGAAAAGGGAGAGGGACAAAACCTGACGTTACAAATCAGGAAGAGCCATGCTCAAGGGAGCAAGAGGCGGGAGGCTTGGGGACTTCTGGGCAGAAAAATGTGTAGTCGGGTGCAAAAACATGTCACCTGCCCAGCCAGTTGTGAAGCCTGGCGGGGCTGCGCCGTGGTCCCATGGCTCTCATCCCGGACGGTCGCTTCCAGAGTGGCTTTGCCGAGGACCGCGCTCCGGCCAGGAAGAGCCTCGCCGCCGGGGAGCCGGGATGGATGCTCATACACCGGCACCTGCACGGCGTCGGGGAAATTCATCCTCCTCACCAGTGCCTCCCCCCCTCCCTTTCTATCATCCAAACCCCCTATTAAGAAAGATCCCAACAACACCATTAAAATGCCTTGCGTCGATGGAGAATTCGTTGTTCGCTAAAAGCTAATCAAAGCGCGGGTAAACACAATGGCCCCCTTCTCCCCCAGCCTGACGTTTCATTTACAGAAGAGCTCAAGCCCTCGCACCGGCGCTCTGCCACGCAGCCGTCAAGCATTGATTGTGCTATTCAGCAGGATGGCTCAATAATTACAGCCCCGGATCTCCAAACCACACCAAAGAGCAGGCTTACCACCGCTAGCCTTTGTTACTAATTGTCCTTCAGGATACTTGAGATGAATTACCGTGGCTTACATTTTCCTGGTTTTCCTTTCTCTTCTGTTGGGTTAAAAAAAAGAAAAAAAAAGAGAAATCTTTCCACTTAACGGAGCTGGACGGATCAGACAAGTGTAGCGCTGACTGTTGACAGCACTTCATAAGAAAACCCTCTGACTGCAAACTGTCTCATTGATATGTTCAGCTTGACATGTCGGATTGATTTTTGATTGTTTTACAAAGCTCGCTTGTGCATGTTTTCATTATCAAGGCTGGGCAGTTTTCATACTAACACTTACAAAATGTTAAAGCTATTAATATAATTTGATATCATCTATACTGCATCTAATTGTAACAAGTAATCCAACAAATTAAGCCTCTTTCACTAAAGCTCTCCAAAATGGATTGCACTTCTGATTATTCTTTTAGTTTGTTTTGTTTGGGGGCGCTTGAAACGGTAGCAAAATTATTTTACTTCTATTTTTTTAGTCCTGCTAGTTGCAAAGACAGAATTAGGGCTAAAAGTTTTAAATTCAAGGCAGGCGAATGTGTTCAGCACTGAATCCATGCTTATTCCCAGCAACTTCATTGGGAACTGGATCGGCTCCTGGGCAAACTGTGCCAGGCTGCTGTTTGGGAGGTGATGGCACGCTCGGGGAAAGGACATTGTCAAACATTCTCCCCACACGCGGAGCGGCTGGATCGATGTTCGTCCTTCTTTTCTTAAATCTGCTGTCCCCAGGCATCACTGCCATGATCCCTTCCCTATGCCCAGCCTCCAGGCCCTGAGCCACCCCTTTCCCTTGCTCTTTCTCATCTTTCTAGGAGGATGCTAAATCATCGTAAGCCTCCCTGCTCCTCCAGAAACCCCGGAAAGGAGGTAGGATGTTGCTCAGTCTTCCCCACACAATCTTTGTGCTCCTGCTGATGACCCCAAGAAGATTTTTTGCACAGCAGTGGCCTGGAGTTGATCCAAACTCACCCAGAAGTTTAGGAGGAACTTTCCTTCTTCCTAAGACAGATTGAAGACACGGGTTATGGTTGAGTAACGTGGCTGCTGTGGGTAGCTGGCCCACACAGAGAACAAGCTTCTTCTGCTAGTCCTGCTCAGGAGTTATCCCTTGGGAAAAATACTGCCTGCACTGCCTGTGCCTTTTTTGAAATTCACTATGTAAAAAGGAGAAAGGAAACCATCTAAGCTGAATTTTAGAAGATGGAGTCCCACCGTCCGTATGTGAAACTGCAACTGGTTTTGCTCCCCCATTCGCTTTATCTGTGTGCGCAGCTGGCGTGATCACCCACTCGGGGAGACGAGCAACCCACAGTGATCAGGCTTCCTATATTTCACAAGATTGTCCTTTTTTCTCCAATCATAGAATAATAAAAAAAAATTATTTCCCACCACTTCCCCCTCCATTTTTTCCCCTGTAAAAGAAAATTAATATTCCTTGGTACACACGTCATTTTTCTGAGCCTGAGATACAATTACCTCTGATTCCACCAGCTGGGCGAGGGCTGGGAATTTCCACTCATGAACAAATGCCCATCTTGGTTTTCTTTTGATAAAAAAGCCTGGCCCTAAATAGTGTGTAAGCACTCTCCTGCGACTGTGCACCCTCTTCATAACCCTTCCACTCAAACAAAGTGATTGTCTGAACTGAAATCGCTTCGCTGAGATGATTAAATTAGTTCCTACATGCCAGAGATGTACAGAGGTCTTGACATTTATATTTGGGTACTAGAGTCTGACATTCAAATATATTCGTGTTTGAAAACAGCGTAATTTAAAAAGTAGCATAAAATCCATTCATATAATAGGGAGAGAGGGCGACGCATTAATTTGTTTTGGGGCTGTGCAAAATGATCATTTCCAGCGGCTGCAGCAGGGGCAGACCCGAGCTGGCAGGCTTGGTGCTGGCACCTCCCCAGCAGCCCCCCGACACGCCGACACCCCCTGTGCCAGGGTGAAATGCTGAACCCACAGCAGCCAGGGTAAAAT
>Ga0065711_1043780_pt1 | contig 14519 bp, 9 predicted proteins | sample Hoacrofraction12_FD_59098 | JGI IMG/M metagenome (GOLD analysis project Ga0065711, IMG submission 59098) | Hoatzin crop microbial communities from Cojedes, Venezuela - Epithelial fraction 12 v2 (version 2) | ecosystem: Host-associated > Birds > Digestive system > Esophagus > Crop | place...
AAGGTCCTGTGCAGCTTGCTGTAGGTGACCCTGCTTCGGCAGGAGGGTTGGACTGGATGACCCACAGAGGTCCCTTCCAACCCCTACTATTCTGTGATTCTGTGATTCTGAGAAACTGGCCAAATCTATCTCGTATTCTGAAAGTTGCAAAAAAATAGTTCTACATGGTAAGTGACATTAGATGCATGGTTGCCTCTTCCAGCTGCTCCTGAGCAGGTCCCTCCTTTCCCGACCTCTGATGCCCAGGAGTCAGGGTCTCTGCCCAGGCTAAGGGATGCAGCTGTTGCTTTGCCATTTGCAGGTTCAACAAGTAACAAAGCTGTGCATGGATCTCAGAGACATGGACACACAGTCACAGACAACACTGACACGGCCAGTCACAGAGATTGCTACAGACAAGGCACTGCCTTCAACATCACCTACATACAGGACTCACATACATTATAAACACAACAAGTCAAGGCACCTTCTTCTCTCCATCTGGCAGAGACAGAAGGTCACTAGTGGTGGCGCACACACCCCAGTCTGTAGGCTCACAATACGTGTTTGCAGATTCCTCAAGGATCAGCACAGCCTCTCTGTCCACATGACACTGTTGCCAGTATCTCGGACCACCTTACCCACCCCATGGGTTGCCTGCTCTCCAGCTGGTCCAGCCTGATGCTCACTGCAAACACACATGCATTCACACACTCATCCCTCGGGCACTCCAGACTCTCAGTTCCCCCTGGTTGTACCAGCACAGACCTGCACTTCCAAGAAGATCACCCTGAACTTCACAAGTGATAGGACTGTAAGCCTGGGGGACCCTGGACTGCGAAGGTGCAGGAATCGATAGACCTGTGCAATCCCATGAGGGGATTTGCAGTGGAAGGGGAAGCATGCCTGATACCCCAGCCCAGACCCAAGGTCCTCTTACTCGCTGACTGGTCCAGCTTGAAGTTTGTCAGTGAACACACATGTACCCTCTATGCTCACCATGACTGGGGAAGGTACAGACACTCGCCCCCACAGCTGCCAACACCAGACACGAGCCATGACACATGGTCCTGCTTCCCCTGCACATCGCCTCATGAGTCTGCACAGCTCTATCTGTTCCCATATCCCTTCCAGTCCTGGGTCCCACTTGTTTACAATCTTATCTCTTGCAAAGTCCAGGTTGATCTTGCTGGAAGTGATGCCTGTGGTTTCTTGGTAGTCCATCAGATAGTGTGAGTGATGAGGTTTGTTTCTTGTCAGGTCTGTGTCTTGGTCAGTTTTGTTTCTGGTTTCCTCCTTTTCCCTTAGTTTCCAAATTGACAAGGTCCCCGATCAGATAACCTTGCTGGAATAAACATCCTCCCACTCCGCCATGCCTACATCAATTAACATGACTGTGCAGGTTTGGTTCCCGTCACTGCCTCCCTTATTATTTGTCAGTCTGGTTTCTGCCCCTGTGTGATCTTATTTATGACTTCCTCCTTATTTTCCCTTGCTGTATTGAAAATGGTCCTTGATCCGATATCCCTAAAGGAGCAGACACTCTGCAGCCAAACCCCCTTACACCACGCATTTTTTGGGAAGCATCCACTCTTCTTTGCCTGTCTGCTGGGAGCGAAAATACTTCTGTTCTACACACCTACTTAATTCATTTAAATTAAAAAATAGTCTGAATGAGACATTCTCTTGTCCTTCTATTAGCATTGAGGGCACCCATTTAATAGTCTCTTTCTGTATTTTGATTATGATCGTTTTAATTAACACAAACATTGAATTAATCATTTTTAATTATGTTAATTATTCTGATAACTGAGTTCCAGTATTACTGAGAAGTTAATCTTCCCCTGTATTTATTTTCATAATTACAAAAACTTTGTGGATGCATACATTACTGCCATCGGTTCTCAAAAGCAGAGTTTTCTGTTCTGGGGTTGATTTCCCCATACAGTTAGAAGGATGGTTCCAAGGAGCCTTTGTGTTTGTTTTAGGGTACATACACCCAAAACCAGAGTACACTTATTAACCTGCTATTGGCTTTTTATTCCTGGGACTTATAACCTGTTCAAGCTATTACGCTATTGCATTTCACGTTTAATTTTCAGTCCTGTAATAGAACTATGCCACCATAAGCCTATGTGACTGGCTTCCTTATTCTCTTTCTTTTATTTACACGGACATCACTCATCTGAGCATCAATTTTCAGCATATCATTTGCACAGTTCCCATCACTTCATAGTTAGAGACCATTCCTGTCTGTCAGATTTTGCAGACTCTGCACCTTCCCTCTAGCATTTTCATTCTGTTCTGAGCGTTGTTTGCAGCTTGGCTCTTGTTGTCAGCTTCTTCTAACTCCAGGCCTCTACAGTCCAGCAATCTTTCTTCTACTTTGGACTCTGCTTCCTGTTGCCTGTTCTCTGATAATGGAGCATGCTGAAGTGCGACCATCCTACATCTGGTTTGTTCGTTTCAGTTCAGACAAGTCTTTCTCAAAGGACACTCTCTTCTTGCAGTCTTGTACCTTTCAACTGTTTGACTTTTCCTGGGGAGGCAGCGGTTTTCAGATCTGTCAGCCATGGCACATAGCTTCATGTCTTATCCTGGCTTATTTGCACCCTGTTAAAGGCATCACCAGCTCCACATCATACAGTGTTCAAGAAAATAGGTCCTTCCCTTTTTGTCTCCAGGCAATCTGATACCATGTGGATATCACAACAATGCTTAAATCTTTCCCAGGATTTCAGTTTTAGTCACTCTCTTCTTTTGTATCTTTTCTCATAACTAAGCAGTCTTTTCCTATGTTCTTCTTTAAATAAATCTTCTTTAAATGCTCAAATTCCACTGTTAGTACAATGTCATGTTTCAGATCCTTAAGAAAAAGGTTGTCAGTGAGCCCTATGGTAGAAATAGCTTATTTATAGCTACTTCAATAGTCATCATGAAAGACATTTCTGAATTGTCTTTTCTGCATTGCTGTCTGATTCAGGATGATTCTTATGGCTCATGTATTTGCTTTGCATCACACTCCTTAAAGAAAGTGCTGTGTGAGTCTTCCTGAACAAAGTAGGTCTGGTAATATAAGATCTGTTAAATTGTTATTTACGCAGCCCTCTTCCCACTTGCAGAAGTGGTTGAGAACCACAATGGAGAGGATGCCGAATACATGACTTGACAATTGGCATCTGTGAAAGAGAAAGAACTTCGGGAACATCCCGCAGTCTTCTGACAACCACATTGGTGCTCTGTGGAAGAAGCAAAACTATAAATGATTATAATGTTTTCTTATATGTACTTAATTCATAAGAAGGACATTTGTGGGGAATTATAAGCTAAGAATCTCCTTCACACCTTGCCTTCTCTTGGTTCTCACCTACAGAAGGTTTAGCTTATCATGAAATAAGCTTCCATGCATGGACTTCAGTACTGCTTCAGTTGCACTTTAGCTCCACTTCAGTTCATGTTTAATATTCATGTCTTAGAAAGTCAAGGTAACTGAAGGGTTGTTGTTCACCCAGAAGTGTTTAATGTGAACATAGAAAAAGAATAATAGAATCATAGAATAATAGGTTGGAAAAGACCTCTAAGATCATCAAGTCCAACCATCCACCCAACACCACCATTCCTCCACTGATGGCTCATGTTCAGCTGGCTGTCAACCAACACCCCCAGGTCCTTTTCTGCTGGGCATCTTTCTAGCCACTCCTCCCCAAGCCTGTAGCATTGCATGGGGTTGTTGTGACCCAAGTGCAGGACCCGGAATTTGGCCTTGTTGAACCTCATACTGTTGGCCTTGGCCCATCGATCCAGCCTGTCCAGATCCCTCTGCAGAGCCTTCCTACCCTCGAGCAGATCGACACTCCTGCCCAGCTTGGTGTCATCTGCAAACTTACTGAGGGAACACTCAATCCCCTCATCCAGATCATTGATGAAGATGTTAAACAAGACCAGAACAGTTAACACATTTTCAAGAACAATCAATATATTTTCCCATTTTCTCTCTTCTCTAGCAAGAAGTACGGAATTTAAGTTATAAGTGAGAGACAAGGATGAAATTCACGTTTGCTCTATAGCTATAATTATTTTGTAGCAGGATATCACAATTTTTCCTGTGTGCGCACCCAGTGCACTTTAGTTGTTAATCTCCAGGTAGCCAAGTAACTCCCCATCTGGTTGTCTACATAAAGAATATAATGAACTGATTTGAGACAATGGACCAACTTCAGACAAGGTGATTGGCAGAACGCCTAGACTCCTTGCTGACAAAGCATTTGACCAATTTTTAAAAGAGCTTTCCACGTGGAAACTTTGGACGGTCTCAGAGAGTCCCCTAGGTAGCCTCTGCTGAGCCTAGGCTGATTGAAAGCTGCTATTCCTGTCTGCAGTGTGATGATTAACATCTGGTGGGGAATCCGGCACCATCCCAGAGACCTCTCCAGGTAGGTCCTGCTGCAGAATGAATCAAACTGAATACAGAGAAGATGTTTTTAAATGGTCAGTAGAAACCGTTCCTGCAGACGCAAAAATGGTCACATAGGACAGCTTTTTTATGTGGTTATTATAGTTAGAAGCCATTTTGTTTGTTCTTTAAGGTACTCAAGATTGATAGAACATTCATGTGCTTGAGTAATGACACAGGGTGATGGGCCAGCTGGATACAGGAACTTAGCAGAGAATGGTTTGGGAAAATCTTACCCAGTCCAACTTAAAAAACTACTGCAAGGATCCTTGCAGTGCAGATTTCTTTCACCGTCTGGGCAGTGACCAACCGTGCTGTTCAAAGGATTCAGTTTCCCATGTGAGCATTACTTCATGCCAAGATTCAGAACCAAACTTCTTATTTGTTTTGTTTTGTTTCTCATTTGATGGGTGTATTTTAACAGAATAATGACTTACTAATGACAAGCAAGAGATGTCCTTTGGAGGGGAGGGAGGTGTATCCCTTTTCCAAACCATGACTTCATGGACCTTAAATTCTAAGGATGCTGTTTATTTCTATGCCTTCATCTCATGAAAACTGATATAAATACAGCCCCACAAACAAAGAAACAAGCAAACAAACATAGAAAAAAACTGGCTCATTTCTATTTCAGGTGCAAGGGACCTATTTGCAAGGTTCGTGCAAAGCAAGATCTTCATTTTGTATGTTACAGCTGTCTTCAGGGATTTAAAGCTTTATCCTTCACATTACTGCAGTTCATCGTGTTTTCTTTGACCAAGTGACAAGCTAAAGCAATTTCAGTCTTTGTGACTCAAATGAATTTAATAGGGTCATAAGGAAAATAAGCGAGATTTAGGAGGGGTTCAGAGGACATGATTAAGATATGGCAAAAAATCGAGAGAGACAACTTCTAAAATTGTAGAAGTTTAAGGAGTTTACTGTTCATCATGTGCAAGGAGCATTGGTACTCAGTGACAGAAAGTAGAAATGTGCGCTAGTCCAGAGCACTCAGCAAAGTGCAGCCAGGAGGTTATTGCATGACAATTTCACAAATTTTTCTTTCTTTTGATCTGTAGGGTCTACCTGGAAATCCAGGAGAAAGAGGACCTCCTGGGAAACCAGTATGTGACTTCACTTCTATATTACTTCTTCCTTTTAACTCAGTTTCCACCAGTACACCTCACCTCAGAAGTGCAGTTTAGTGCATTTCCACTGCTGCTCTTCAGAGCAGAGCAACTGGAAAAACACTAAGAACCATTAATATCTGTGATGGCTTTGGAACAGTATGCAAATAACTGGATATCCTGCATGTAAATAAAAGCCAAAATTTTAAAGGCAATTTCTTAACACCACCATGCAATACCCTCAGCAAGAACCGCATTTCCTGTATATGAGTACTTCAACTCATCTCACACATGATGAAGTGCATTGATAATGTAGGCAAGCAAGTATGTGTTTGGCCCAGTGAGGGTTAGGCAGGGCAAGGGAAACCAATGAGAGTCCATAAACATGTTTAGGAAAATTTTGTATACCTTAATGTCTTTTAAAATTGCCTGACATAATGAATTTCTCATTCTACAGGGTTCCTCACCCCTGCTCTCTCCAGAGGACATAAATCTCTTAGTAAAGGTAATCAGTCTTTGATGATGGTGGGAGTTTATGTTTGATTCAGACTTAACTAACACTCTGTGATGGGAAAGTGTGTGAGCTAGTGTGAAAGGTGCCTTTAAACACTGTCGAAACTTGAAACTTGCAGGTCTCCTACTTGCACTGGTGCTGCGACAATAGAGCACATGCTGGAGATCAAAATCCAATGCCTTTTGAGCATCCCCAGCAGTGATATGACCTACAAAGATCTTTATAACATGGTGTACATCACAAAAGCTCTGAGGCTTTTTCAGCTCTTTCTGAGGCCTGTGTTCCCAAGGAGAAATAAACATTGCCAAGTTGTATTATCGAAAACAAGAAATGGAAACCATTTTAGTAAGATGTCTGATTTTTCACATATACCTTCAACAGTGACTGGAGTAGGTTTGAACTGTGGGTGCAAAGTCAGTTTGCATAGTGTATCTAAAAGGATGCAGGTAATTAACCCCAGATGCACCTATGTTTGAAAAGTCATGATCTGTCTGATTTTGCTCTCCATGTAGAGAGTTGTCCGGGAAACGAGTCAGTATTTGGTAGGTGCTGACTGCAAAATCTTTACAGATTCAAATGGACTGAGTTGGGAGATTTTTAAGTGGTCTTGGGACATGGCAAGAAACCTTTTCTTATTGATTAAAAGAAACTGAAAAAATGTCTTTCTCTACCAACCTCCTTAACAAAAGAACCCTTTTAGGATTGTTACTGTGAAATGCCTTTGCTGAAGACCTGTCTTTCTTAAGGAGCCAAGTATTTTTCCAGAGAGCTCACTGTATCGTATTATTTGGCATTTCTGATCAGGACTGTAGCTAGGGACTGAGTCTTGGGTACAGTATGTCATTTTGATGTTCCTTTGTTTTCTTCCTTTGATTATGTTACAGTTCAAGACACTTATATGCCTTGCATATTCATTCTGTTTGGTACTTTTTCACTCCATGCTTCGTACAGCTCTACATAAAGCAGCACCTTAAGATCCCAGATGAAATAAGGTCTCTGTTCTTCTGTGTGTCTCTCAAGCACTTATAAGTAGATAAATTTGCAGGAAGGGACTGAGGCTTAGAAAAACAGTTAACCCCTCAGCTTTGCAATGGATCATTGACAAAGTTGGGTGTTGGAGCAAGGCCTCCTAATTCACAGCTGTCCTGGTTTCAGCTGAGATAGAGTGAATTTTCCTCCCAGTAGCTGCTGTGTTTTGGATTTAATATGAGAAGAATGTTGATAACAGTGATGTTTTTAGTTGTTGGTAAGAAATCAAGGACCCTTTCCAGTTTCCTGTGTTTGGCTAATGAGCAGCTGTGCAGGAGCTGGAAGGGAGCCCAAGCTGGCCAATTGAAATCTTCCATACCATAGACACCATGCTCAGTTTATAAATGGGGCTTGGCCAGGTGGCAGGAATTCTCCTCTTTTTCTGAGAGTTTGAACTTTTCCGTGAGGTCAAACTTTTTCAGGAGTTCTGCGAATCTACGAGTGCTGGGTTCTGTGACAGCTGCTCAGGGAATGGCTGAATATCAGTTGTTGGGCAGTGAGAAAAAAATTGTATTGTGTCTAGCTTGTTTTACACATTCATTATTATTATTAGTAGTAGTAGTATTTCCTTTGTTGTGTTATTAAACTGTCATTATCTCAACCCACGAGTTTTCCCTTTTGACCGTTCTCCTCCCCATCCCACTGGTGGGAAGGGAAGGGGTGAGCAAGAAGTTGTCTGGTCCTAGTTGCTGGCAGCCGGGTTAAACCATGACATTGGCCTGATGATCTGTCTGTTGGGCTACACTGTCTCTTATAGGCAGGATTCACTCCTGTTCTGCTGAAGGGTGTCTGCCTTTGAAATGGAAATGTCGTATTCATGGTATTTCATTTCCTAAGGACAGGAGAAATGTAAAGACTGCTGAGACTTTAAATTGGAGAAATATGGATTTGATGGGTGGACTGTTAGGTGGATGAGGAATTGGTTGGAAGGTCGCAGCCAGAGGGTAGTGGTCAACAGTTCGATGTTCAAATGGACACCGGTGACAAGTGGTGTCCCTCAGGGGTCTGTACTGGGACCACTGCTGCTTAACTTTTTCAGCAATGATTTGGACAGCGAGGTCGAGTGCACCCTCAGCAAGTTTGCAGACGACACCAAGCTGACTGGTACCACTGACACACCAGAAGGACGGGATGCCATCCAAAGGGACCTGGACAAGCTCATGAGGTTCAACAAGGCCAGGTGCAAGGTCCTGCATATGGGTCAGGGAAACCCCTTCTGTCAATAGAGGCTGGGGGATGAGGGGATTGAGACCAGCCCTACCGAGAAGGACTTGGGGATACTGGTGGATGAAAAGCTAGATATGAGCCACCAATGTGCTCTTGCAGCCCAGAAGGCCAACAATATCCTGGATTGCATGAAAAGAAGCGTGGCCAGCAGGTCGAGGGAAGTGATTCTGCCTATCTAGTCCACTCTGGTGAGACCCCACCTGGATTACTGCATCCATCTCTGGAGTCCCCAGCACAAGAAGGACATGGAGCTGTTGGAGCGGGTCCAGAGGAGGGCCATAAAGATGATCCAAGGGCCGGAGCACTTCTGCTGTGAGGAAACACTGAGCGAGTTGGGGCTGTTCAGCCTGGAGAAGACTGCAGGAGACCTTGTAGCAGCCTTTCAGTACCTGAAGGGGGCCTGTAGGAAAGATGGGAAAAATACTTTTAGCAGGGCTTGTTGCAATAGGACAAGAAGCAATGGCTTTAAACTGAGAGAGGGTAGATTCAGAATAGATATAAGAAAGAAATTTTTTGTGAACAGAAAAATTTTTTTTTTTTTCTGTGGTGAAACACTGGAACAAATTTCCCAGAGAAGTAGCGGAGGCCCCATTCCTGGAAACATTCCAGGCCAGGTTGGACAGGGCTCTGAGCAACCTGGTCTAGTTGAAGATGTCCCTGCTCACTGCAGGGGTGTTGGGCTAGATGACCTCTAAAGGTCCCTTCCAACCCAAAGCATTCTATAGTTCTACGATGTTTCAAAGAGTTTTGGAAGGAGGGATGTGCTAATGACAGAATTTGGCTAGGATACTGTGACACTCACTTAGTCTTCAGGAACTCCATCAGATGAGTTCTCCTTGGCCATGCTAGCTGCTGAATATAGTTTCCCTTGCAGAGCACTCTTCCCGATATTATGGCGCACCTGAGTTTTCCCTAGTAATCTGTCCTCTGCACAGTAACCCAGCTCTTTCAAACTGGTGGAGACACAGTTTTCTAGTTGTCTTGTAGCTTCAAAACAAGTTTGCTCTTGGTAGCCTTGCTTTGTGGCTGTCCCACTGGAAGAGCTTTTACTTAGTTTGTTGATCCTGGATGATCAGTTAGGACCTGTCCAACTAGAACTGATAGGAGACTCCCAATGGGAGTTTGTGTGAACTCAGCCGCTGACCCTTGCTCTGCTACACACTGCCTTCACTTCAGTTCTGTATGGCAAAGTAACTCAGATACTTGCCAGAGTGGTCAAACTGCAAAGACCTATTTGTTTTACCACTACCAACACTGCTGCATTTGTAATGGGTGTCTGCAGGCACCTTCAATCCATTACTAATTTATTTCTCCATGTTCTCTCACAGGACGTGTGCAGTGAATGTCCTCCTGGCCCACCAGGACTGCCAGGCATCCCAGGTTTCAAAGGTGATAAAGGTCTCCGAGGACCGCCAGGTAGAGACGGCCAGGATGGAAAAATGGTAAGAGAGCTAGGGAAGTGACCATGCCTTGGATGTGGTGTAACCTTGTTTTTTATTATAATATTTTTAGATGGTTGATTTTTTTATTTTTTTTTCATCAACAACCTGCTGATTCTTTTATAGATGTCTGTGGGGTCAATGGACTGTATTTCAGCTGCTACTAGGACTATAGATAAGCCAAGGCCATCTCTGCCTTGTTTTTGGTGACACAAGTATCTTTGGATGACTTCTCTGTGCCAGAAGGACTTCCGTAGTGGCACTTGTGTTTTTCCCTCCCGATATTGTTTAAGCCTTTTAGAAGTCATGAAAGTAGAAGTGGGTGAAGTTCTCCGTATTTCTGTAATTCAAAGCTCAGGGTACAGGACATGCTGGTTCCCAGAATAGTAAGGAATCTAGGAATGCAAAATATCTCTTATCCTGTCCACCGTCTCTTCTATGGGAGACACCAAACAACCCAGAAATGTGTTTTCAGTCATGCTCATTGTTCAGAAGGAGAAATGACTGTGGTGTGTGAGAAGGAAAATAAAGATCAGTGACTGAGGATTGAGTGGAGTACATTGCTGGTACATCAGTAATCATTACATGGATTATCTGTTGGCTATAAGAATGCTTGAGGGAAAGAGCTAGGAGTAGCTGCTGTTTCAGACACACAAATTTGCAGACTTGAAATAAAAGGAGGTTAAGGGGTCTTAATAAGTGACACACACTGAAATCAATCCCTTAACCTTTTTAGTAGCTTGTAAGAACAGGATGAGAGCAAAAGTGATGATTTTCTGCTATCCAAAGATCCTTTATTATTCATAACCCTAGAAATCCTCTTCTAACATTCTTAGTTTTAGTTTTACTTTATCTGTCATCCTAGTGGGTCTCTCTCCAGTTCTTTTAAGGGCATATGATTGAGTGAAAAAGTCTGCGGTGTAACTGAGAATTTGACTCATCTGTCCATGGTGTGTTTTGATGCATCCCATTTGAACTGAAAGAGGGAATCTGGGAAAGGAAAATACAGTTCCTACTGTTGTTCCAGGAAACTAATCAATCCTGTAAAAAGCCACATACAGAATGTTATTATTCTAATTAACCAGGGTCTTGCACACACTGTTCCAGGTGGGTCTCCACAAGGTAAGTTAAAGGCTCATTCAGGAGGGATCTTCGCTTGTACTAAATACCTGTGAGGCACCCGGGTTATGGTTTACCCTTGAGGTCTTGTGTTTCCAGCTGTGACCATGTCTCATAGCAATGGACAGATACAATACAAGCACAGAGTTTTCTTAAGAGCTAGCTTGTTTGTGAAAGAGCCAACTACTGCCTTAGGGATATACATAATGTTGTGCTGATGAGCCTGTCTGATGATGTATGTGAACATAACAATATCGACCAGCACAGTATGTGCTGGAGCACAAAGAAGTCTATAACGCTGAATGCAAACATAGCCCTCTCGACTCTATGGTTCTAGCAATGAGGGGTCACTGTTGTCACACTCTGCCTTTTTGGTCTGCAAGAAACTAGTGTTTACCTCTACCTCTTCTGTGTTGCAGGGGAATGCTGGTCCCAGAGGTCCTGCAGGCCCACCTGGGCTGGATGGCCCAAAGGTTGGTTGGTTTCCTTAAGTAGTCTAATGAAAACTTCTTTGTGACTAGTTAGTATGGTGCCTGAAGCAGGATCTTGGTGGCACTCATCTCTCTGTAAAGGGGTTAGGACTGGCCTGTTGGGTGGGCGTTGTGCTGGAAATTCACTGAAGTGCCACTGGCACACAGACCTGCACAGCTTCCCACATGAACACTGTTTCACTTCAGTACAGTCTTCTACTATTCCTTTATTCACACACACATACACAAAAGTGAAAAGCTTGATTCTTGATGTTGAATTTCGTGTCATCGGGATTTTGGTGAGAGGTAAGGGCTTTAGAGTATGTTTCAACTCAAACCAGGTGAGGCAGAAATTAAAGCCTCGGCGGTAGACACCCTGCATGTTCCTCTCCTGTTTGAATTCTATATGCTTGAATCACTTCAAATTAAGAGTGATGCAATGGGCTGCTGGGCTTTGTATACACTATCTGCCATGGTGGTTTCATCCACAGATGCTGAATATTTCCTGAAACACATTATAGGAAGAACTCCTTGTTTCAGCTATATACTTCTCCCTCATGGTCTAGGGACATAGCCCAGCATAAAACTTCCAGTGTCTGAAGGATTCCAGTAATGTCACATTTCAAGCATTTCCCATTAAGAGGTCTGTCATCAGTCTGCTCACAATGGCAGTGCCTGGTAACAATCAAAACCTTTATGACTACTTAATGTGACAAATCAAAACAAATCAATGGAGGGAGAGATAAGGTGATTTCATGATGGAGCACAGTTTCCTCCAGACTTCCCTGCATTACTGACCTACTGTCTAAAACAACATTTTATTTTGACATCTTTGTACTTGCACTTATTAGAGTGTAGGACAAGATAATAGAGATTCATGGTTCAATTTTATATCTTGCAATTAAAAGTGTCATGGGGAGAGCAGTAGTCTCAAAAGTAAATATAGGGTTGATCAAAATGAAAGTTCCAGGATAAAATTTGCAAAAGAATTAGCAACCCGTAAAGTCAATAACTGGCAGAAACGCCACGCAGCCTGCGACATACCACATCTGCTGCTTTCTTGCATGCTATGAGAAAGCAGAGATTTGGGCAGTAAAACTGAATGATAGGATGAAGTAACAGGACTAATTATAAACTGTACCTGTATATCCAGTAAAATCAAGTAATTAATAAATAGTCTAACATGTATTAAATGAAAAGGCAGATTCACAGCATGCGCAAATGCTAAAAGAAAATATTGCAAGACCCCCAAGAAGGTGAAAATACAAAGACAGCCTTTGTGACTTATTTCTAAATCCACTAGGAGGATCCTCGCACTGAAAGACCCAAAGAGCTCTGCACTTTTGAAAACATAGGTTATTGTCCTTACTAACATCATCCAAACTACTATTAGGTCGCATTCGGAAACAGAGCAGAAGAACTGCAGATCACAGAATCATAGAATGATAGCATAATTTGAGCTGGGAAGGACCTTTAAAGGTTGTCTAGTCCAGCCCTCCTGAAATAAGCAGGGACGTCTTTAACTAGATCAGGTTGCTCAAAGGCCCATCCAACTTGAGCTTGAATATTTCAAGAGATGGGCCATATACCACCTCTCTGGGCAACCTGTGCCAGTGTTTCACCACCCTCCTTGTAAAATATTTCTTCCTTATATCTAGTCTGAATCTACTCTCACTTAGTTTAAAAACTTTACCCCTTGTGCTATTGCAACAGGCTCAGCTATAACGTTTGTCCTCATCTTTCTCATAGGCCCCCATTAAGTGCTGAAAAGCCACAATAAGGCCTCCCCACAGCCTTCTCTTCTCCAGGCTGAACAATTCTCTCAGCCTCTCCTCACAGCAGAGGTGCTTCAGCCCTCAGACCATTTCTGTGGCCTTCTCTGGACCTGCTCCAAGAAGTCCACGTCCTTCTTGTGCTGAGCTGGACACAGGACTCCAGGTGGGGTCTCACCGGAGTGATAGAGGGGCAGAATCACCTCCCTCGACCTGCTGTACATGCTGCTTTTGATGAAGCCTGGGATATGAATCACAGAATCATAGAATCATAGGAAAAAACCTCTAAGATCATTGAGTCCAACCATCCACTCAACACAACCATGCCTGCTAAACCATATCCCAAAGTGTCACATTACACATTTTTTAAACATCTCCAGGGATGGGGACTCAACCACCTCCCTGGACAGCCTGTTCCAATGCCTGGCCACTCTTTCAGTGAAGAAATTTTTTCTAGTATCTAATCTAAACCTCCCCTGATGCAACTTGAAGCCATTGCCTCTCATCCTATCACTAGTTACCTGGGAGAAGAGATGAATACCTGCCTCACTACAACCTCCTTTCAGGTAGTTGTAGAGAGCAATAAAGTTGGCCTTCTCGGCTGCAAGCGCACATTGCTAGCTCATGTCCAGCTTTTCACCCACCAGCACCCCCAAGTCCTCCTCAGCAGGGCTGCTCCTAACCCCTTCATGCCTTGGCCTGTATCGATACTGGGGATTGCCCGACCCATGTGCAGGACCTTGCACTTGGCCTTGCTGAACCTTATGAGGTTCACACAAGCTCACTTCTCGAGCTTGTAAATGAGATCTTTGCTCATGAGCAGCTTCATGCCTTCTGGCAATATGAATTAGGCCTCTTTAATTAGTGAACAGCAGCCCTCCCTCCCTGACCTATGTCCTAGCTCTCATGTAGTAAACCAGAGTATTATTTCCATGGCCAGTAATTCATTGTTGATAATTAGTTCTCCATCATCGCAGTATTTTTCACTATGTGAGACTCATCTTGCCTGACTTTGAGAAGTGATAGTACAGACATCTACATTTGAGTTAGCTGCCTCTGTTCTGCTTTTACTAGGACAGAAATAGAGAAAGAAAGAGGGGGGCACTTTCCTGGTGTTAAAAATTTTATCCTCACATGAGTGGGTTACACTAGGTTTTGCTTTATTCACCACTCAGAGTTGGGCCATCACCTCAGTGAGTGGTAAAGCTTAACTCGCTAGACCAGTTTATATACATTTATTAAATCGATTACATCAAGTCTAGAATCTTCATAAGGTTCTAAGCAAACGTTCCGTTCCTTTAAGTACATCATTTATTAAGTTCTTTCTATTCTTCTGTCTTCGTAGAATTCTCCCTCGCTGGTTTCAGGCCTTGCTTGGTTTCAGGGTCATCTCGACTTCTTCTGTGAATTC
>Ga0065711_1043781_pt1 | contig 14519 bp, 13 predicted proteins | sample Hoacrofraction12_FD_59098 | JGI IMG/M metagenome (GOLD analysis project Ga0065711, IMG submission 59098) | Hoatzin crop microbial communities from Cojedes, Venezuela - Epithelial fraction 12 v2 (version 2) | ecosystem: Host-associated > Birds > Digestive system > Esophagus > Crop | place...
TTAAAATGGATGATGATCCCAGAATTATCGGATCTGAAAAGAAAGATAAGAATGGTAATCCGAAAGGCATTGGTAATTTCATTCGCAAAACATCTTTGGATGAGTTCCCGCAGTTCTTTAATGTACTGAAGGGTGATATGTCTATCGTAGGAACACGTCCTCCTACAATTGATGAATGGCAGAAATATGAAGCTCATCATAGAAAGAGGTTGGCTATGAAACCTGGTATCACAGGCTTATGGCAGATTTCGGGAAGATCGGATATCACAGACTTTGATGAAGTGGTAAGACTTGATAGTCAGTATATTGATACATGGACGGTTGCAGGTGATATTAAAATCATTCTGAAAACTGTTGGCGTAGTACTGAAGCATGATGGGGCAAAATAAGAAATTTTTCTCATCATTAATGAAAATGATAGGAATTTAGAAATGAAAAAGAAAATATTAATGGTTTGTGAAGCTTTTGGTGGTGGTGTTTTTACGTATGTGTCACAGCTTTGCAATGATATGTGTGATACCTTTGACGTTTATCTGGCATATTCGATACGCCCACAAACACCAGAAAATTATAAGGATTTTCTAGACGAAAGAGTTAAACTGATCGAAGTGAAAAATTTCGGAAAAAAGAGCATAACAAATATTCCAAATGACATAAAAATTATTAGGGAGTTAAGAGAGATAGAGCAGAAAGTGAATCCCGATATTATTCATCTTCATTCTTCTATTGCCGGAGGAATTGGGAGACTTGCTTATAAAGGCAAGAATAACACAGTTGTCTATACACCACATGGTTATGCACATATTTTAATGGGGCCAGGAAAAAAGAGCGCTGTGTACGGAATGCTTGAAAAAATATTGGGGAAAACTTCAAACGCAATTACTCTTACCTGTTGCGAAAGTGAAGATGAGGTTGCTAGAACCTTATGTAAAAGAACTGCATATATTGAAACTGGCGTAAATTTGGAGGAACTTTCAAAAACACTTGATAAAGTTGAGCCTGTTAAAAATGATAGGTTTACCGTTTTTACGTTAGGAAGAGCCTGTACTCAAAAGCAACCGGGTCTTTTTAATGAGATTGCACAGCTGGTTCCTGAAGCGGATTTTTTGTGGATAGGAAATGGTGAACTTGAAAATGAACTAACTGCAGAAAATATACAAATAACAGGATGGAAACCAAGGCTAGAAGCATTAGCAATGGCCAAAGGCGCAGATGCGTTTATTCTCTGTTCTTATGGCGAAGCAATTGCTATGAGCCTTATAGAGAATATGTATATCAAAAAACTTTGTCTGGTTTCGAATACTATGGGTAATAAAAGTGTCATTCATAATGGAATTAACGGATATGTTTGTGAAAGTGCCAAAGACTATGCAACTGCAATAAGAAATGCAATGAAAAAATTCCCTGTGGAATTAACTGACAATGCATATAACGATGTAATTTCAATTTACAATACCGACATTATGAAAAAGAAGTATATCAAGTTTTATAATGAAATTTGAGGGAATATCATGGATCTTAAATATAGAAAGCTGATTTCAAAATTTAAATTTATTCATAGTTCTGCTAGGGTTTTAATGTACAACAGCGGATATTTCTATTGCCTAAAAAAATTTGGAAGTAAAGGATATGATCCAAAGTTGGAGGATTACAAAAATAGTAAATTAAATAAACGTTGTTTCATTATAGGTAATGGGCCAAGTTTATGCGCAGAGGATTTGGACAAGCTCATTGACGAAGATACGTTTGCAGCAAATGAGATTCATAAGATTTTTGATAAAACAAGCTGGCGTCCTACGTATTATATGATTCTAGACAGATATTCAAAAACTACACCTGAGCAATTAGCTGAGCTTGATTGTAAAAATGTGTTTGTTGGTGATTATTATGCTAGATTCAATAAGATAGTCCGTGATGATTTAACAATTCTACATCAAAAGTGTTTCTTGAAGAAAAACTATTTTCCTGTAAGTACCGATTTGCAAAAGTATATAACAAATAGTCCTACGGTATCATTTGGTGAAATGCAATTAGCGGCTTTCATGGGATATAAAGAAATTTATCTGCTTGGTTTTGATCATAATTATAGTTTTGAGTTTGATCAGAAGGGCAATGTAATAAGTAAAAATAGCAGTAGTGCACACTTTTTTGAGGATGAAGTACCATCTGATATCATTGCAAATGTTTATGGGATGACAAAGGCTTATGAATCGTTTAAAAATTTCTGTGATGCAAATCATATTGTTGTAAAAAATGTAACGCGCGGTGGAAAACTTGAAGTATATGACCGTGCTGATTTTGATTCACTTTTTAGTGAAAATAATAGTTAATCAAAATTAAGGTATAGCAAGTTATGAATTATAAGTTCAAAGATCTACAGTTTAAGGCCATACAGTTTGTTTCCCATATTTTCTGTGTGTTGCCAATAAAAAAGGGACAGTGTTTTTTTATGAGTCATAGAGGTGCTAGCCAATATTCTGACTCACCAATGTATATATCGGAATATTTAAGCGATAAATATGATGGTATGTTTAAGATATATTGGATGGTTAATGACTTAGATAAATTTAGTTATTTGCGTGAAAAGGGAGTGAAACTTGTTAAATATAATTCTTTAAAGTCGTTTATTTTAATGAATACATCGCAAATTTGCGTTACTAATTGTGGCTTTAATTCTGTATTAATAAAGAGACGTGATCAGCTGAGAATTAACACTCTTCATGGAGGTGGAGCATATAAATCTAATACTGTGAATAGAAAGAATAATGCTAACAACGAAGATTTGGTTAAATATCAATCAGATAGGAGCAATATTTATAATTTAATGCTTAGTGGATGTAAATTGTCAACGAGTGCCAATATTAGAAATGATTTTTGTTATCAAGGTAAAGTGCTTGAAGCTGGAATGCCAAGAAATGATGTTTTTTTTAAAGATAATCATGACTTAGTACAGAAAGTTAAAAGTTTTTATGATTGTGATAATTATAAAATACTCTTATGGGCGCCAACTTGGCGTGATGATAATGATGATAAGAACATACGTGTCAATTTTTCTAAATTAAAAAATGTTTTAGATGAAAAATTTGGCGGTAAATGGAAAATACTTCTAAGATTGCATCACTTGTCAAATATAGATCTTTCGGATGTTGAAGAACAGTTTGGAAGTGCCGTGATTAATACAACTTCATATCCTAATGTTCAAGAATTACTTTTAGCTGCTGATATCCTTGTGACTGATTATTCATCATTGCTTTGGGATTTTGCGTTGCAGGAAAAGCCTATTGTCTTGTACACTCCTGATTTGGAATCATATGGAAATGAAAGAGGATTCAATATTCCGGTGTCAGACTGGGGGCTACCATATGCAACTAATCAAAATGAATTATTTGAAATTTTTTCTCAATACTCAGCGGAAGAATTTAAAAAGTTCACAAAAGATCATTTGAAAATATTTGGAAGCTATGAAACTGGTAAAGCTACGCAAAAGGTATGTGAATATATTTATGATTTTGTGAATACCAGCAAAGAATGCTAATGTATATAAGCTTAATTAATTTATGGAGGAAAATTAGAATGGCAAACAAAGAAATTAAACTCGGAAACTACTTAGTAACAGAAACATCTGCTCCGTATTTTATTTCGGAGATCGGAATCAATCACAATGGTGATATTGAAATTGCCAAGAAACTGATTGATGCAACAAACGCCTGCGGATGGCATTGTGCGAAGTTCCAGAAGAGGACTCCGGATATTGCAGTACCTGAGGCTCAGAAGTCTAAGCTTCGTGAAACACCCTGGGGAACGATGACATATCTCGAATACAAGAAGAGAGTGGAATTTGAAAAGCCTGAGTATGATGAGATTGATACATATTGCAAAGAAAAGTCTCTAGACTGGACTGCTTCGGTTTGGGATATTCCCAGCCTTGAGTTCCTTCTGCAGTATGATGTTCCGTTTATCAAACTGCCTTCTGCTCTGAATTGCGAGGAGGATTTGGTTAAGGCTGCTTGCGAAAGTGGAAAGCCTATTATTCTTTCTACTGGTATGAGTACATTGGAAGAAGTTGATCAGGCTGTAGAATGGCTGGAGAAGTATTCAAATGGTGATTATATTATCTGCCATACAAACAGCTGCTATCCCAGTCCTAACAATGAGCTGAATCTTCATTTGATTCAGACATATAAAGAGCGTTATAACTGTCTCGTCGGTTACAGTGGACATGAACCTAATCTTCAGCCTTCTGTAATTGCGGCTGTTCTCGGCGCATGTGTGATCGAAAGACACGTTACACTGGATCGTACAATGTGGGGATCTGATCAGAAGGCAAGCCTTGAAGTACAGGATATGGCTCAGCTTCGCAAGGAGATTGCGACAGGACTTGAGACGCTGGGCGATGGTAAGAAAGTACTTCTTGCCAGCGAACTGGCAAAGAGAGAGTCTCTCAGAGGCAAGTAATTAAGAAAAGAGGTTTATATGCAGGAAATATTGAAGGCTTTTACAATAGGATCATCTACAAATGTGCTTGAGGCTTTACAGAAGATTGATCAAAATAAAAAAGGTTTTTTGGTTGTTATAGATGAAAATGATAAAGCGTTAGGGACAATTACAGATGGTGATATTAGAAGAGCCTTCATTTCCGGCATTGATTTATCGTCTAATATTGAAGCTATTTATCGGTCAGATTTTACCTGCTTAAAAATGGATGACGGCCTTTCTAAGGCAATTGATCTTTTTAAGGATATGCGTTTTAAATTCCTGCCCGTGATTGACAATGACGGAAAACTGGTCAATCTGATTACAAGGAATCAGCTTCATTCATTGCTTCTGCAGGATATTCATGCGGATTTGAATTATGACTTTACAAGCCTCGATGAATCAATTGTGGATCATGAAATCTTCCAAAGACCCTGGGGCTTTTATAAGACTACTGTGATGAACAATTATTTTCAGGCAAAAGTCATTTGTGTTTATCCAGGTCAGCAGTTAAGTCTGCAGTCTCACAACCATCGCGAGGAGTATTGGATTGTAGCACATGGTGAAGGGAAGGTTCAATTGGGTGAGTCTATTGTTTCTGCGACGAGCGGAAGAACTTTCTTTATTCCAAAAGGCTGTAAGCACAGGCTGATGAATACTGGAGAAACTGAAAACTTGATTATTACTGAACTGCAGTTAGGTGATTATTTCGGAGAAGATGATATTGTCAGATATGAAGATATCTATGGCAGAGACTGAGGAGGCTTTATAAATGGTAAACGTAGCTTTTATTCCTGTAAGAGGCGGAAGCAAATCAATTCCGTTGAAAAACATCAAACCGATTAACGGTAAACCTCTTGTTTACTGGACGGTTAAAGCAGCATGCGGCTGTCAGTATATTGATAAAGTATATGTTGCGACAGACAGTGATAAGATTCGTGAAACTGTTGAAAAATTCAAAAATGGCAGTGAAGCAGAACTGTTTGCGAAAGCTGGAGTAATTGACCGTTCTGCAGAATCTGCATCTGATACTGCTTCCACAGAATCTGCAATGCTTGAATTTGCTTCGAAATATGAGTTTGACAATATTGTACTCGTTCAGGCAACATCACCTCTGCTTCAGAGTAGTGATCTGGATCGCGGCTTTGAAGAATTTTCAAAGCCTGAAATCGATTCGGTAATGTCTTTTGTAAAACAAAAACGGTTTAACTGGGCATATAACGATGATGGTACTGTTAAGCCTACAAATTATGATGTTTATCATAGACCCCGCAGGCAGGAATTCGATGGATATCTTGTAGAAAATGGAGCTTTTTACATTACCGCAAAAGAAGATCTGATCAGAACCGGTAATAGAGTTTTTGGAAATATCGGTGCTGTTGAAATGAACGAGGATACTTTCTTTGAAATTGATGAACCCAGTGACTGGGTGATCATCGAAGCTCTGATGAAGAAGAATAACATCAATGCAACTAAAGATATTCCTGAAATTAAGATGTTTTTGACTGACTGTGACGGATGTCTGACAGACGGGGGAATGTATTACTCTGAATTTGGCGATGAGCTGAAGAAATTCAATACGCGTGATGGTATGGGATTTAAACTTCTTCGTGAAAAAGGTGTTATCACAGGTATTATTACAAGTGAATCTGTCGATTTGAACAGAAGAAGAGCAGAAAAACTGAAGCTGAATGAACTGATCGCCGGCTGTCAGAATAAACTTGAAGCTATCAAACAACTTTGCGAAAAGTATGACATTGCCCTCGAAAACGTCTGTTATATCGGTGATGATATCAATGACATAGAAGCAATTAAAGCAGTTGGATATGGATGCTGTCCTGCAAATGCAATGCCTGAAGTAATTGCGGCTGCAGATTATGTCACAAATGCAAAAGGCGGCGAAGGAGTCATTAGACAAGTTGCTAACAAATTAATGAATTCAGGTAAGGAAAATAAAATTATATGACTATTGCTATTATTATTGCTGGTGGTGCCGGCCATCGTATGGGACAGGATATTCCCAAACAGTTTATTAATGTGTATGACAAACCTGTTTTGATTTATACGCTGGAAAGCTTTCAAAAGCATCCTCAGATTGATGCTATTGAGCTTGTATGCATTGATGGCTGGCATGATGTAGTGTGGGCTTATGCAAAACAGTTTAATATTACAAAACTGAAATGGATTGTATCTGGCGGTAATTCCGGACAAGAATCTATCCGCAATGGTGTTTATAATCTGGAGGGCAAAGCTGATCCGGATGATGTGATTATTATTCATGATGGTATCAGGCCGCTGGTTGATGAAACTGTTTTATCTGACGTGATTATTAAATGCAATCAGTATGGAAATGCAGTTACTTCCATGCCGTATAATGAGCAAATCTTTGTTGTGGACAAGGAAGATGAAACAACAACTACGCAGTATATACCTCGTGAAACTCTGCGCAGGGTTTCAACACCTCAAGCATATAAATTCAGTCTGCTTGATGAAAAATACCACGAGGCATTTGAAAAGGAAATTGGCATTTACGGCTCTTCTTACACAAATACGATGATGGTGGAACTCGGAGTAAGACTTCATTTCGCTGCAGGTTCAGATAAAAATATTAAGCTGACAACCAAAGATGATTTGGAAATGTTCAAAGCTTACTTGAAGAGTGATAAAGATAATTGGCTGAAATAGGATTTATTTATGATTAATAATAAGCTGTATATTGAAGATGTGAAGAATGTGTCTATACTCGATCTGCCTTGGGAGAAGATTCAGAATTCCAGTATTGTAATTACCGGTGCAAGCGGATTGCTGGGGAGTTTTCTGGTTGATGTTTTAATGATGAAAAATAAATCCGGCTTATGCTGCAAGGTATATGCTGTCGGCAGGGATGCTGAAAAAGCCAGAAAGAAGTTTTCTGAATATTGGGATGATACAAACTTTGAATTTATTTCACAGGATATTAACAAAGAGTTCAATATTGATGGAATTGCCGATGTCGGATATGTATTGCATATGGCATCTAATACACATCCGGTTGCCTATTCGACAGATCCAATCGGGACAATTACAACGAATATTATCGGATTAATTCATATGCTGGATTTTGCGGCAGAGCATAATGCCAAGAGGTTTGCATTTGCGTCATCAAATGAAATTTACGGTGAAAATCGTGGAGATGTTGAATTCTTTGATGAAGATTATTGCGGGTATATCAACTGCAATACAATGCGTGCCGGGTATCCTGAAAGTAAACGCTGTGGTGAGGCACTCTGCCAGGCATACAAAAAACAGAAGAATCTGGATATAGTTATTCCCCGATTTACACGATCATACGGTCCTACGATGCTTCTTTCTGACACAAAGGCAATTTCGCAATTTATTAAAAAAGGGATTGCTGGTGAAGATATTGTACTGAAGTCGGCAGGAACGCAATATTACAGCTATACGTATATGGCTGATGCAATCAGCGGCTTGCTGTATATTTTACTTCTTGGTGAAAATGGTGAAGCTTATAACATTGCGGATGAAGAGTCTGATATTATGTTGAAAGATCTAGCAAATATAATAGCAACATGTAAAAATAGAAAAGTGATTTTTGAAATTCCTGATGATATCGAGAAGGCTGGTTATAGTACTGCTACTAAAGCGAGACTTAATGGAAATAAATTGAAAGAGTTAGGATGGCAACCAAAATATAATATAAAGCAAGGCTTGAACAGAACAATAGAAATTCTTTCTGATTGTGTCTAAAATGAAAGGAAGACTAACATGGAAAATGATACACAGATTTTTTTAAGCGTTATAATCCCATGTTACAATACTGATAATAAGTTTTTACTCGAATGTGTGCAGAGTATTTTAAAACAAAGTTTTTGTGATTTCGAAGTACTTATAGTTGATGATGGAAGCGATCTTGAACATCATAAATATATAGAATCCATTTTATCAATCGATTCAAGACTTCATTTAATCACCTTGAAAAATGGCGGGGTGTCAAATGCAAGGAATGTTGGAGTTGAAAATTCCAATGGAAAATATATTTGTTTTGTTGACTCTGACGATGTGATATTTCCAAATTATTTTCAGCATGCCTATAATATTGCGTGTCGTGAAAATGCTGATTTAGTTATAGGCGGAGTAATTAATTCAACAAGTTCATTAAAAATTTCAGACATTGAAAATAAAAAGACCCCTGATTTCAAAATTTATAATGATGATAAAACAAAAAAGTTAATCAAATTTTTTATTGGCCCAGAAAATCGAATTACTGTAACTAATGGCTCGATAACTAGAGGCCCTGTTGCTAGACTCGTTAAAAAATCAATTATTAAAAAGATAAAATTTGATCCGAATTTGGCAATAGGAGAAGATTTGGTCTGGAATTTAGATGTTTTATCCACTGGTTGCAAAGTATGCATCGTTGATGAAATTTGGTATTACTATAGATTAAATTTAAACTCCGCAACTAATGGATTTAACAAAAAAATTTTTTTGAATTGGAAAAATCAATTGATCGAATCTTATAATAGAATCAATATTGATGATAGTGAGATTGCGTGTATATATGGTACGCATATTTTTGAGGGAATCCGAAAAGTTTGGGATTGCTATTTAAAATATGATGTAAATGGTATCGAGCAAAAGAAGATTGAAAGAGAAATTTATACGGAATTTCCGTGGAATATACTTAGCGATTACAGAGTCTACAATGAATTTTCATCAAAAAATAAAATTAAATATTTTTTGTATAAATATCGAATTTTGTTTACTAGTTATAGGGTGGTAGATAAATTGAAATCCATTGTTTAGAGTAGAATATATACTAGTTCTTAAAACGGAGGAAAATACTATGGAAACGGTAGGGATTCTTACATTGACAGGCGAGAATAATTTTGGTAATAAACTCCAAAATTATGCTGTGCAGGAATTGGTTGAATCATTAGGTTATCAAGCTGAGACCATAAGAGTTTCACCTTCAAATTATCAACGGTTATATTTTTTTAATGCTATAAAATCGTGGGTGCCTTTATGCAATAATAAAGCTAATACTATGCGGCGCCGAAAGTTTTTTCTGTTTAATAAAAAGTTTTTAAAGCAAAACCCTAAAAATATTTATTATGGCTCGAAAAATATTCAAGAAGTTTTAAAAAAATACAAGTATATACTATTTGGAAGTGATCAAATTTGGAATACGGAATTCAAGAGCTTTTCAGATATTTATTTAGGTTATTATTCGGAAAATTCTAAAAATATAGCTATTGCTGCAAGTTTTGGCAAAGATACAATTGATGATGACTTTATAACATTATTTGAAGGTGGGGTTAAAAATTTTAAGGCAATTTCAGTTCGTGAAGACAGAGGTGTTGATCTAGTAGAAAAAGTTGGTGGTACAGCTGAACTGTTAATGGATCCAACAATTGCTTTAACCCCTGTTAACTGGCAGAAAATTGAAAAAGCAATCGAAGTTCCTAAAAAATATCTTGTTACATATTTTCTTGGCAAATCAGATTTAAATAAAATTGAAAAAATTGCAAACGAAAAAAATTTGGATGTTTTTGAAATTAATTCTAAAAGCATTCTTGGGCCGGATGAATTTTTATATGTAATTAGAAATTCTGAAATAGTATGTACCGATTCTTTTCATGCAACTATGTTTGCTATTTTATTTGGTAAGAGCTTTTATCTTTTTAATAGAGAGGATAAATATTCAAAAATGAATTCAAGGACTGAAACACTATTATCAACATTGGGTATTCAATGTGTCGATATTGGTGAAGTTAAGTATGTTGACTGTGATGTTTTCAATAATTCACATATTCAAGAAAATATAGATAAAGAAAGAGCTCGTATTATTGATTTCTTGAGGGAAAATTTGCTTTAGTTAAAGGATTAAAAGTGATCAAATGAAAATAAAATTAAATGATGCATTGTTAAAACTAATCTATATATCCGTAATAATTGCCGCACTTGGACAATTAAGGTATCAATTAACATTAAATGGAAATATTTTATCGATTTATAAATTTGGCATTATTGTGGCTATATTATGCAGTTTGTTGTATTTATTCATTCAGTTTTCAAACCTAACGCATACCAAAAAAGGCGTGGGTATATTTTCTTTTGCTATAATTTGCTATTTATTTTATACTGTTGTGGCTTCTATTGCGATCAATAATAATGCTCGTATTCATCCTTTGAGCTCTGTAATGGATCTTTTGGCATGGCCGTTGGTTCTAATTGTATTTTATGAATACTCTAGAAAAAACGGTATTGATGAAAATTTTAAAACAATTAGTATTATTGGAATGATTACTATAATGATCTTTTCAGTGCCTAATATAAGAGCAACCATTTCTGGACTTACCAGAAAAGGTGGAACAATATTTCCGGTATATTATTGTATTACCTTGTTCCCAATGATTTTGTTGTTTTGTTCTAATAAAGTTAAATATTCTTTTATGGTGATCATATTAATTATTTTGGTTGCATCAAATAAAAGAGCTGGAACTTTAGCTATGATTACAGGAATATTTGTCTATTTTTTGATTAATTCAGTAATTAGTGGAACTTATGAAGAAAAAAATAAAAGAAAATTTCAATTTATAGGTGTAACAATTCTTGGACTAATTGCATTTTACTTTATAAATGAAAACTTCGATTTGGCCATCATCCAAAAATTCGAAAAGTTAAGAGAAGATGCGGGCTCAAACAGAATATACATTTGGCAGGATGTTCTTAAACATTTTTCACAATCAAATTTGTTCTATAAAATGTTAGGCCATGGTTTTCATTCTGTTTATTATCAGGTTAAACCTTTAGGAATGGCAAGGTTGGCGCATAATAGTTATTTAGAGACTCTATATGATTATGGAGTGATTGGCACCACTATTTTGATTATCATAATATCTTATACAGTATCGATTTTAAAAAGAATGATAACTGAGAAAAATCAGTTTGCTCCAATTTTGGCATATATGTTGGTCCAACTTGCATATCTTAGTTTGTTTAGCTATTTTTTTGATGAAGCAAATATTATTATGCCTTTCGCAATCTCATGGGGAATTATTTTGGGCAGTTATTCGCATGATAAGCAAGTTAATGGTTAGTTTGTGAGGTGAGTATTAGTGCAGGTAAATCAAAAAAAAGCGGGAGTTATAGTTTCATATCTGGCTCAGGCAGTACATATTATCACTGGCTTTATTTATACTCCTGTAATGATTCGTCTCTTAGGACAAAGTGAATATGGGTTGTATCAATTGGTATATTCAGTTGTATCATATTTAAGCTTGCTAAGTTTAGGCTTTGGCTCGTCGTATATGCGGTTTTATGCTAGAGAAAAGTCAAAAGGAAATAAAGATGGTGTTGGCAAATTAAACGGTATGTTTTTGCTGATCTTCATTACTTTCTCTATTATATGTATTATTTGTGGCTTTTTTATGATAAAGAATATAAGAGCAATCTTTGGGAGTGGTCTTTTAGATGCTGAATATTCACTGGCAAGGATTCTTATGGCACTTTTGGTTATAAACTTGGCTTTGACATTTCCTAATAGTGTCTTTAATTGTATTATTACATCACAGGAGAGATTTTTATTTCAAAAAACTTTGATCTTGATACATTATATTTTAAATCCTGTAATTGCTCTTCCTTTGCTTATTATGGGCTTTGGCTCAATAGGTATGGTTACAGTTACTACATTATTGACATTAGCTGTGTTGATAACAAATATATACTATTGTCTGGTTCAACTAAAAACAAAATTTATATTTCATGATTTGCAATTTTCTTTATTAAAAGAAATGACAGCATTTACATTTTTTATATTTTTAAATCAAATTATTGATCAGATTAATTTGAGCGTTGACAAGTTTTTGCTTGGGAGACTAGCAGGTACAACATCAGTCGCTGTTTATGGAGTTGGAAGTCAAATTAATTCTTTATACTCATCACTGTCATCATCTGTTTCTGCTGTTTTTGTACCTAAAGTAAACCAATTAGTAGCAAAGGGAAATAGAGATAAAGAATTGACAAATTTATTTATTAAGGTTGGCAGAATTCAGTATATTATCTTGGCACTTATTGTGTCTGGATTTGTTTTTTATGGTAAAACGTTTATTTATTATTGGGCGGGAAGTGAATATGGTGATTCGTATTATGTCGCTCTTCTTTTAATGATTCCTATTACAGTTCCGCTTATACAAAATTTAGGGATTGAAATACAGCGAGCAAAGAATAAGCATAAAGCTAGATCTATTGTCTATTTTATTATTGCTTTAGCTAATGTTTTAATTAGTATCCCGCTGATAAAACTATATGGCGCAGTTGGAGCAACGATTGGGACGGCAATTTCTCTCGTGGGAGGAAACTGGTTATTTATGAATTGGTATTATCAAACACATTTAAGTATTGATATTAAATTGTTTTGGAAAAACATACTCTCTATAACTAGATCTTTTGTTCCTGCAATTATATTTGGTGTAATTTGTTTGCTGTTTTTTAATAAGCATAGTATTTTTCTAATGCTTATAGAAATTGTACTTTATACCATAATTTATGCTGTTTCCGTTTTCTGCTTTGGGATGGTGGATTCAGAGAAAAAAGAAGTAACTTCATCCATAAGAAAGATTAAAAGTGCATTAAAGTTTAATTGATTTTGAGGTTATATGATTAATATTCTTGATAAATCTAAATGTTCAGGATGTACAGCTTGTAGATCTGTGTGTCCAGTAAGCGCAATTACTATGGTTAAGGATAATGAAGGTTTTGAGTATCCTTTGGCAGATCCTAATGTTTGTATTCAATGTGGATTGTGCAATAGAGTTTGTCCATTTGAAAATCCCTCCGGTAATTATGACGTTATCGATTCATTTGGAACGATGTCAAACAATTTAGAAGAAAGATTGGCTAGTTCTTCAGGTGGTGTTTTTTCCTTGTTTGCTGCTAATGTAATCTCTCATGGTGGCATAGTTTACGGTGTTGCGATGAGTGAAGATTGTGAAGATGCTGTATTTATACGAGTCGATGACTTGAAAGACATCAGTAGGCTGCGTGGATCCAAATATATGCAGGCGCATGTCGGTGATACATTTATTAATGTTAAGTCGGATTTAGAAAAAGGACAAATAGTTCTTTTTTCTGGAACACCTTGCCAGGTTAACGGCGTTACTGCATTTCTTGACCTAAGAAAAGTTGATCGTAGTAATCTAATTTGCTGTGATACTGTATGCCATGGAGTACCTTCACCAGAAGTATGGCATAAATATAAAAATTACATTGAAAAAAAGTATATTAAAAAAATTTCGAGTGTTAATTTTCGAGAGAAGGATACTGGATGGAAAAGATTTGGAATTTCATACACTGATTCTGAAAAAAGCTATAAGTATATCCCTCTTGACAAAAGCACATACCTACAGTTTTTCCTAAAAAATTTATGCTTGAGAGAGTCATGCTATCATTGTGAGGCAAAAACCAGTAGATCATCGGACGTTACAATAGCTGACTTTTGGGGAATAGAAAAATTGTATCCTGAGTTAAATGATGACTGTGGCATTTCGCTTTTAATCGTACGCACGGAAATTGGAAAGAGATTAGCTGACAGTATAATTGAAAAGGCAATTTTTAAGAAAGTGGATCTTGAGAAAGCCGTTAGATATAATTCAGCAGAAAGATTCTCATGCAAAAGACCGGATGCTCGAAACGGATTCTTTGAATATTTTTTGGCACACAGTTATGAAGCATCAACGATTAAATATTTGGGAAAATACTTTGCTAAATTAGAGATAAAATCGATTATCCACTACGATAAGTTGAAGAGCCTCTTAAGAAAGCGGGGGGGGTAAAGAAATTCGCTAATCCCTATGGCATCTTAGTTGTTCTTGAGTGAACTTGTTTTAAATATTCGTATTAATATCAGTTTTTGGCAAATCTTGATGGACTGGCACAGGCATTCATCATCGGTGCCGACTTCATCGGCGATGATACGGCTGCCATGGTATTGGGAGACAACATCTTCTCCGGCCATGGTCTGAAGAAGAGACTGAAGGCTGCGG
>Ga0065711_1008035_pt1 | contig 14518 bp, 9 predicted proteins | sample Hoacrofraction12_FD_59098 | JGI IMG/M metagenome (GOLD analysis project Ga0065711, IMG submission 59098) | Hoatzin crop microbial communities from Cojedes, Venezuela - Epithelial fraction 12 v2 (version 2) | ecosystem: Host-associated > Birds > Digestive system > Esophagus > Crop | place...
CAGCCTGGAGCTGGCAGCCAGTGGCAGCCCTGCGGAGAAGGGGCTGGGTCCCTATGGGCAAGAAAGAGAGCACGAGGCAGGAGCATACCCTCGCCGTGCTGAAGGCCGACCATGTCCTGAGTACGAGTGTAGCTGCCAGGTACAGGGAAGGGGTGATTGTCCTCTGCTCAGCAGCTTGGGAGGCTTCATCTGGAATACCACGTGTCCAGTTTTAGGACTCTCTGGAACAAAAGCAATATTGACACCCTGGAGAAAGTCCAGAGCAAGGCCACAAAGGAGGGTCAGCGTGGAAAAGAGCAGACCAAGGGGGTGGAATTTTTCTCTTCAAATATCCCCAGAGGCCACAGAGAAGACAGAGGCAGACTCTTCTCAGAGGTGTATACAGCAGAAGGACAGGAGCCAACAAGTTGGAGCGAGGGCAGAGCTGTCTGAGTATAAGGAAAAAAATGTTACCAGAAGAGGGTGATTAAGCCCTAGGTCAGGCTGTCCCGACTGAGGCTGCAGAAAATCCATCTCTGGAGGCGCTCAAAACTTGATGGGAAGAGGTCCTGTGCTACTTGATTGAGCTTTCAGAGTGGCCCTGCTTTGAGTAGGGGGTTGACCAGAGACTTTCTGAGGTCCCTACCAGTTTGCATTTCTCTCTGAGTCTGGGTTGGGTTGGTTGGTTTGCTTTTAACAGGGTGAGCAGATATGGGGATATGAGGAAGAACTTCTTCACTCTGAGGGTGGCGGAGCCCTGGAACAGGCTGCCCAGGGAGGTTGTGGAGTCCCCTTCTCTGGAGATATTCAAGACCCTCCTGGACAAGGTCCTGTGCAGCCTGCTGTAGGTGACCCTGCTTCGGCGGAGGGATTGGACTAGATGACCCACAGAGGTCCCTTCCAACACCTACCATTCTGTGATTTTTGAGAGGAACCGCTGAACATTTGTACTCTCCAGCACACATTCTCCAAGTGAAATGCGTGTGTAACAGATGCAAGCACACGCATGAACAAATGGGTACACATGGCAGAGTAGGTCTGTAACTTCAGCCGGCAATGTAAATATCTGTTGTGTCCAGGTACCTGGACATCTATCTTTGCCTCCTGATATTTTCTAAAGGAGCTTCCTTCTCCTTTTCAAGATCATCCTCCTCCTCCTCCTTCCTTCAAGGCTTTGGAAGCTGTTTGCAGAAGGGACTATTTATAGTTGGGGTATGCAAGCAGCAAAGATGTGGGTAAGGAAAGATTTATTTGTGCATCAAACTTTCTCACCTTGGAGATGAGAAGTTTAGAGATGATTACACATGCAGATGTGTATGCATACACACAGGGGCTATTTTATTTTGCCTTTAACATTTGCTGCTTTTTTGAGTTGTGCCTACATGTCCTTCTCAGGCTTGTATATTTGATAAAGTTATTTGCAGAGTGGTTCTATTTTCAAGCTTTTGTTAACTTTAAAACCTTTTCAGTGAAGTGTAGTTAGATGCAGTGATGTTGCAGTATTTTGCGTCCTTTTAATTCCTTGGGCATGAGTCTTTCCAACTCTTTCATCATGCTCACTCCCATTTCCCTGATTTGTTGTCGAAGAGTTTGCTAAAAGCACTGTTTATTTCTAGAACCGATAACAGAGCTTGCCATTTCTCTTGTGGTTTAGTGAGAAGAAAAGAAAAAAGAGGTTGTATAAACATAACTCCATTAAAAAAGAAAAGCCTATGCACCAGCATGTTGTAATGAGAGCTATTAAAATAATTAGTCTCTATCCTAGGATGATTGCAAAAGAAAATAAGTAATGAAAGTGAAACATATAACAACTGGATTATAAAATGAACAACCAGCATAAAAATTGAATGAGTCAAAAGTTTAAACCAGAATGTGACTGAGATGCAGGATAGTGTAGGAGGAAATGTAATTGTGCTTATTCTATGGTAGTTTACTTGAACTAAATGTCTCTGAAAAGTGGCTGAGATGTGTGTGTAAGAGCTTGTACTTTCCAAAACGTATCACCATATTTCAGGACAGTCAGTGGGTCAAACTTTGCCTGAGGCAATCACAGCAGCTTTAACAATCAAGTGCTTAGGGGAATGGGATAAAATGTCTGCATTTCTGCTTTGATTTGATCTTGCTCCTTGTTTTATTATGGTCTGCTGGACAGGTCTGCGTTCACTTGTGCTGTAGTGCCCAGTGCTGCCCTACACTGAGAGAAGAAAGAAGAGTAATGCACACTCAGCTCCAGTGCCAGCGGTTCCGTCAGCATTGTGGGTCTTGCCAACCACAGTCTCAGTGTGGTGCTTCCAGTAAGCCTTTCTGTTGTTGTGCATGTCTCTCTGTATAATTGTCATATTCTTGCCTTAAAACAGTATCAAACAAGAAAGATACTGTTCTGTTGATGCTGATGGCTCAGTATTACCAATGTCAGAGATGTCACTTTCCCGTAGTGTGTTGTCTGATAATTGTCTTAGGCTTTAACATGAATATTGTAAGGAAAAAGCTCCAATCTTGGTTTACATGTGGTGAGAAAACATTCCTGGTAATGCTGTGTGAAATTTCAAAGCATATACTGATCAGATGGATATCTTGTCCTTTGAAACATTAATTATTTAAATATAGATATTATTACTATTTATTAAATACTTTATAAATGACCACAACATTCTTATTCTCTCTGATGCTATAGAAGCACCTGTTCAGGGACCATCTTTGCACTGTCAACATGTAAAAGGGGTTGAGGTGTACTTGGGCTGTAATCAGTGGGTCAAAGCAAGCTCGACCAATCCATGGGCTCAAGATGTCCATCTGTAATCTCATTTCCTCCAAAAACTATATTTGTGTGCAGAATTATGTTCAGTATATAGCAATAGAAATAAACAGTCCATTTAGAAAAATCTAGGTGTATATTTCCCAGCAAAGATTTTGTGAAAAAGTGTAGGATCAGGCTAAATAGTATTTCAAGAATCACAAATCAAAATTCCTGAAGAGCTGAGGCCCAAACCTAGAAGAAGATCTATATGGGCTCTTGTATTTTAGCCCGTATTTTTCAAGGAGAAGAGTGCTTAGGCTTATCTTGGGGAAGTCATGCTATTAATAACAGTGTTTTCTGTGAGTTTAAACAGTCTAGCACCACCACTCTCCATAAATAATATTTCTTAAATTTTTTATTCCTCAAGGTAGAAAGACTATATTCATTTAATAATACTTATAGCTGTGTAGACTTGTCCTGTTTATTCAAGGTCTTCTTTGAAGTTTTAGAAAGCACTGGTGAGTCTGCTTCAATAAATTTTTACTTGTTTTGTCTAGGGAAGCAAACCAACTGTGGCAGGTTTAATCGGAACTAAACCTTGTCTGAGTCAAACAGAGGCTACAAAACCGAACATGCCGGACAAGTTACAGCAGAGTTAAGGCCTGTTCTTTCAGCTGTTCCAGGGTGTGGTGTCTGGGGAGAGGGAGAGTGTCTATATACATACTTACATGGACTGTATAAAGTATCTCTAGTGCGTAGGAGGCTGGCAGTCATCCTGTATCTACTTGCATATGTGACCTTGCTCCCAGGGAGATTTGCTTCTGGGGATGCTCTGTTTAGCAAGGTACACCAGACACCAAAGGGGCAGGCAACGAGAGCTCAGCAGTGGGCTGTTGTTGAGTTGGGTTGCAAATAGTGGGCTGTGAATTAATCCAAGGATTTTCAAGTGTCATAGAAGGCAAACAGTCATTGGTCTTCAGTGCATGTTGCCCAGTTGCTTGGCAGAAAGCCAGAGAATCTTACTTGGATCATGGTTTGTAAGATAAAATGAGAAGTCCTATTTAATTTAAATTGACATGTTTCTTTCAAAGTGCTGTACTTTCCCTATTATTTACATTTAGTCTAATCCTGTGGCAAAATCAGCTCTAGGGGAGGTAGGTACAACCACACTGACATTTACATTTCACTTGTTTATTCTAGGTCTGAGGTTATGTCTGTGCATTTTACCAGTGGCTGCAGAAGATGAGAATAGCTTTAGGAAAGAGTCTGCACATTGATGAAAGAGTGGGATATGTGCTTTTCATAACTGTATTCCTGACGCATTATTCACAGAACAAAGAATTCTCTTGTGGCTTTCCACTTCTTATGTGGTTGGTGTACCACTCCCACCTTCCAAAAGTCTCAGCCACTCAAATGCATAATTTTCTAAAGTATAGGTTGTAAAATTAAAGGTTACATTTCAGTTCCACAAGTGAACCAAGTTACCTGGCAGTTTTAGAAGAATGTACGTGTGCATAATGGTTCAGAAATTGGACACAGAAAACCCCATGTTAAAACAACCGAACAATAAAGTTCAGATTTAAACCTATTAACAATAGAGAATTCAGAAGCTGATACTCTAATCTGTAATTCCACCCACTGTCCTGCCGTGCATATTTTACCATATATAAGATCAACCTGTGCCCTAAGGGATCTGCCCAGCTAGGATGGTGGAAGGGTGAAGTCAGTAATATCAGGCCTGTTAAAACTTCGGCTTTGTTGACCGTTCTACCTTTTACACTTCTCTCAATGAATGCTTAATTTGTCGGTAGCCAGGGAGTGCTAAACTGAAACATTTTATTTGCCAAGATTATTTTTTCATTCAGTACTCTAGAGAATGTTTATTATCTCTATTACCTTGTAAGTGGGATACCTCGCAGTTTTGATTTTTCACATTCCCGTGAGCTGCGGAAATAACTTTTATCCTCATTTTATGGCGGAAGAACAGAGGCACAGGGGTTCTGAAGGTTCAAGATGCTAAGCAGAGTCACCTTCTAGGGTTGCTAGCTTTCAGCCTTTTATGGGCTCATAGCCCTTCGCTATCCTTAAGTTATACAAGAAAAATACGTAGGCTCAAGGAACTGACCCTGAGAACTCTGTAGTGCTGGTTACAAGAAGAGCTGTGTATTACTCATTTCTCAGTAACGTCTGTACAGGGGATGCATGAAAGGAATGGGTCCCTGTGTCAGGATGGGGCCCTGAATGAGAATTGCGAGCCTGCTCCAATGTCCTGATGACACAGCTGTGGTGCCCACAGCAGCTCTGCAGAGTGCCTCCCAGAGCACCCTGCGGTGGTGAACCTTTTGTTGCAGGCAGCATGGTGGGGAGGGAAGTCCTGTCTCCCTCCACAGGGAAAGGCTGAATATCTGGGAAGATATTTTCTGCAGTTGCAATACAAAACAGAGAGCGCTGATCCGATGACCTGTAAGCAAGAGTTCACGTGGTCCAGTCTCATGCTAGTATGTGGGATTTGTGAATGCCTGGATGCCGTTAAGATTTTTTGCCTGGTGCAAAGCTGATGGTGCACTATTGATAAAATATTGGAGGTTATTCATAGGTATTGATTGAATTTGATGTGTCATTTTAATGGAATCTCTGCACTTTGTCTTTGATGTTTTAATATTTTATTGTAAACACATAAATGAAATAATTCAGTAAATGCAACAGAAGTACTTTAAAGAACACCTAATGAAATGGAGGAGCCTTGAGATCTGAGTCCAACCAGTAAATCAGCAAGGCTACTTTGAAGGTCTCTTCAAAGTGCCGTTTCACTGATTCTGAAATTAGTCCTGTTTTGCTGCAGAGGTGATGGGAGCATATCAGTGAGGAGCTTGATTAGTCTGGAAAAGAGCAAGTACTGGAGTTTAAGGCCTTTTGCACACCAAGACTCTTCAAGTGCCTTGTTAACTGAACCGTATTGGAAATAAAGTAGAAGTACGTGGGATCAAAACAAATAATCTGTAGCCTGTTATGTGCCATTACCACCATTCTGCTTCCGCTTTTATTGCAAACTGAAAATGCCCCTGATGTTATTCTCTTACAGTTATTTTGCAGGTCTTCCCCTTGTTCCCCATGTGTGAACATGCACTGCAGTAACTGGGAGAACATGGACTCATCTCCCCAGGAGATGGTATTTCAGCAACATGTTTGTGAATAGGTCCAGATGCTAACAAGGGCATTACAAGACAGAGGTGCCAGAATTGCTGTGCTTGCATCCCTCCACAGTGAAGAGAAGACAACAGATCCTGCCCAAGGACAGGCACCAGTTGCTTGTCAGACTGAAATGCTATTAGCAGTGGGCCAGGCATGTGCCCACTGTGGACTGTGTGTGGTCTACAGGCTGTGAGTTGAAGCTTGGTAGTCACCCTGGCTATTTCAGTAGACATAAGAGTTTGAGACAGTTCCAGACTCTCCTGAAATCGAAACTTGACTGCTTTCCATATTGACAGCAAGACTAGAGGGACTACAGGTCCGTCTGGAGCCTGCCTTTCCAAGCAAACCAGGCTTTGTACGTTCTAGGAGAGTAGAGTAGGCTAACTTATGCTGGAAGTCTAAAGCTGCCGGATCAAAGTAGGCTGCGGAAAGGCAAACTGTGCTAACAAGCACATTCTTTAAATAAAACAGGGACGTAACCAACAGATGTTACTGGCAGTTCTGTAGCACACACTTTGCTTTTCTTCCGATTTCAGGGAGCATGCTTCAAAATTATGAGAGCTGAGTTTCGTGAAAACCATGTGGCCACAATTTGTCCCATAGTCTTTTCTTGTTCAGTGTCCTTGTCACCGATATTCTGTCTGTCTGTCACTGTGGTACAGCTGACAAAATTTCAGTGACTAAATTTCAGTGGTGCCTTTTACTTTTTACTCATTTTTTGGTGAGAAAAAGTTATAAAGTATCCTTTTGAAGGGTAAAAATGCTGTATCAATGAAGAAATAATAAATATGTGTACAGATGGGAGATATGTATACAAAAATGTTGACATATGTGTACATTTATTTTTGCCTGTAGTGCTTTTTAAAATCTATTTATTTTAATGTTAGGCTGAAGTAGGAAAATAAATGGTGGTAGAAGCAAAACTTGATTCCACAGAAATTTTTTTTAAGAGATTGATTTCTGGACAGTGAATAAATATTTCCAAATTAAGGTGGATTTAATTAAAGTATGAATTATAATCACCTTCAAAATGATGTTTAAACTAGAAGCATCCATTGATCTTTTATGCACAGAACACAATATGATGCCTCATATATACACAATACAATAAATGTATAACATTCATCAAGTTGTAGGATGTTTAGTCTCTGAAAACAGTTGTTATGCTTAACATTAACGGTACTAGGACTATTGCCCAGACTTATTTGTAATTTAGAAGGCAGATAAACCGTGTTATATATACACATACTTCCATATTTAAAATTAACTTTATATTCTTGGAAGTATGTATTGATTATTACAATTTCATTGACACTAATGAAAAACAACTTTAGAACATTTATTTTAAAAAAGAAAAAGCACACAAAACCCCCAATCTCTTCTGTTTCTGGGTCCTTGCATTTGAAAGAGCTTTATGTAGACAAAGAAGGGAGTTACTGTAATGTGTATATATGGTCTTCTCTAAGAAACCATATATGTTATATTGTTTCCTCATGATGATGAAACTGCATTTCTGTGGGTAGCCTTCCATATTAGTCTGAGAAAAGGTATATATTGTATTGAAGTTGCATAAAAAGAGATGTTTCTATGAAGACATCGAAATGAAGCTCACTGGATATATCATTCATTTACTCAACCACTTTCTCCCTTTGGTTTCCCCTGATTATTTAGAAGAAGCTGTTGTTTCAGATACTCTAGCCTGGTGTTACTCATCTGCTTTGGCTTCTACTTTGAAAGTCAGTTAACAGGTATTTTAGCTAGATTTCCAATTTGATCATTATAATTTGGTTTGGATGAAGCTGTAAATACGGATCTACATAGGGTGTGCATATAGAGAAATTGTCAACAAATGTAAATCACTGTAGCTAAAGTCAACAGAACTATGCCACCTTGCACTAGCTGAAGAACTGGCCCATGAAGTCTGTAATACAGTTATTAAAAAGCCATTTTACCTGGTCTTATGCTAATGTCATGTAAAAACCTATCAAAATGTGAAAAATGTTGCAAGTTTCCAATCATATTTCTTTCTGTCTATCTGTCTCGCAAAGCCTTTGAGTATTAAATTGCAAGTGGATATCACTGGCCCAATTTAACTTCAGAACAAGGAAATATTTTGAATTCTGGAACTGCTCTTGGTCATGTGAGACATTGCAACAAGTAAAGTCTCTTTAACATTTAAGTGTGTACCCTGTTCACAGCTGTTGCAAGGTACAGAATACATTGCATCTAGACTCTGCCACCTGTTGTAGGCAATTTAGAATAGAGCAAGTTAATGGAGAAACAAGAACACATTGTACCTACTTGTGATGATACTATCTGCATTTCATTTAGCAGCCACTTACAGCCTTTCTTTCATGTCACTGTTTTGCAAGATAAACCCTTGGTTTTGTGGCAGTGAGAGTAGGTTAGTACATTAAAAATTCATCGGTGCTTTTTCTGCCAGTCCTTTGTCCCTTTTTCTTCCTCAGCTGCATTAGGCCCAGCCCCAGCTGAACCTCTTTGCTTCTAAACTACAAGTAAGCTTTGGCAGCATCCAAGCATCATCTCTCATTTCACCTCAGTGAGCACTCTCTTCTGGGAATGGGAGGGGAAGGGGCACTGATGACTGCCTACTTTCTATTCAGCTCTGCTCAGTTAGGTGCAAGACAAATAGATTTGTGTCACTCAGAGTATGTGAGAATTGCTGACGTGTGAGGAATAACACTCACCTGAACAAAATTCCCTACCTTGAAATCCTTCCCATGCTTGAAGGTCTTCTCAGTTCTGGCCAGTGTTTTTAGAGAGGCCAGTGTCCTACCTCCATTTCCCTTTGCTGAGTCTGTTACCACTGCAGGTGTCAAGCCTCTTGTTGTACAAACTTTCTTTTAAACCAATTTACATCTTTTTCTTATTTTTCTGAAATTTTGTAGGTTCTGACTCTTGAGTGAGAGTGCTGGCAGGTGGTCATTTAGTCAGTGACTAAAGCTCGTCATCATGTGTGGCCTGTTAGAGTAGGGCCATTTCAGCTGGTGGCCCAGCTTTTCCCTCTCGACCATGGTCAAATATTCTACCTCAAAGTAGTTCTAGTCCACGCTGACTTGCTGACTGTCAAAGTACAAAATATATTCAAAGCATCAAATAGAAGCTTGTACATGGGTAGGCAGTTTACTAGACTGTCCCAGTATCCCTAACCTGTTGTCACTGAAGCTTGTAGCCTGCAAATCGCCTCCAGCTCTCTTTTTCCTGTCCTTGCCATATAGGCTGGTTCTAAATCTTAGTGTGGCTCAGCCCACTGTCGTGAGAATCAGGCTTCTTCATTCTGTTCAGAGAGCTTCAGCTTTTGTTCAAGGCCCTTCTCTTTGCTCACGTTGATTAAACAAATCCTATTTTCTCTGACCTCCTTGATTTTTTTTTTTTTGTCATAGGTTTCTGAGCAACAGAAAACACAACTGCTAGAATCATCCTTCTCGATTCTCACAGTTGGAAGTGAAGGCAATGGCAGTTAGAAAAAACAGCCCTTCTTACCTATCTGATAGAAACTTGCCTCATACGCAGAAAGAAACTCCATTTGTTCATCTCCTTGTTCCTTAAGTACTGCAGAAGACTGGGGAATACCAGGGAAACTACAGTGATTTCCCCTCCTCGTCTTCTCCAGCTCTCTTTCATTCTCATTGTATGTAACTCCTCTTTGAGTGTGACTTATGCTGCTACTAAGTTATAACCTGTAAAAGCCAGTCTGGGCTTAGAAATTGCTTATAACTCAGGTCAGTGGGTCATCTCTGTGGATTACAGGTGCTTGAATGAGAGGCTGGATTAACTATGTGGCAGAGACATGCTTACCAACTGCCAAAAGAGGAACAGTCCTGTCCTCTGAGCACAACAGTAGTAATATGGCCTTTCAGGACCCCTATGGTTTTTTGTCTCCTGGACATCCTGTCATTTAGTGCAAAGGATTGTGGTGAGTTTGAAGTGAGATCTACAGAACTAATACGGGGGAGACACCAGATACCCATGAGATGACAACAATTTTAATATCTACCCAGGTAGTCTGGATTTGATCTTGAAATCTACAAAAGAAAATCTCATTTCGTTGTCTTTTTCCTTTTAAGAGCTAATATTATGATTTCAGGAATGAGGGGGGGGGTTTATTTGAAAGATAAATTTATGAATTCAAGGTTTGACCTTCTTGCAGTCTATGCCGTCAAAATCTTTTACACAGTGAGCTTAAACAAATTGTAATTGTTGGTTTTGGTGATTTTTTTTCTCCAAAAAATTCATTATTATCAGTGTCCTAGCTGATTCTTAATGGAACAACCTGAATTAAGCAAAATGCAATAAATGTAAATGCTAAAAAGACTAAAAACCAATCACTAATGCTAAATCTAAATTAAAGAATAAATAGCTCTACATTATAAAAAAACTTCCATAATAATTCACAGTTTTTGCACTGCTTTGCACTCCAGTTGAAGTTGAGCTGCTTTTGAATTTTTCATGAAAAACAGTTAGTACAGAAAATGTAATATGGACTCAAAAACCGTCTTTTGACAATGGATTGTGTACCATTTCTTTTTTTTCCTCTGCAAAAAGGAAAACATGTCTGTGCTTATGCTCTTTTTTCTATTATACAAGTGTTACTCTTGGCATGTAAATGGTCTTATGGGGTGTAGTGTTGGAAGTTTTCCTGTAGGGTCTGATTTATGACGTGACTTACTATTACTTCCTGTACCTTGGACGTCTCTGTACTTTGCTGATATGATGTTGTGCATGTTAAAAACAACAGGCATAAACCAAGAGTGCAAGGAGTTGCAACAACTCACCTACAGATAACAGGACTGCTCAGAAACTCTGTAGGGCAATGTGGTTTAATTCAAGTGGCTCTCAAATACCTCACCCCATGGTGCTCTCTCAGCTCCAGCATAATGGCACAGCTTTGGCTAGGTACTTAGGAGAGGTTTACAGCTGTCTTTCACAACACCTGCAGTAGGGGAATCACTGTCAATCCACAGAAGTGTTTTGAGATCTTGGAAATAGATAAACACAAAGATGAGAACACATCCAGGGTTTCTTCAGATTCGTTTGTAATTCTACAAAGAAATTACAAGTATTTAACAATTGTGGGGATGAAATTTGCCATCCACAAAAATGCTGCTGTGCATGTGTGACACTGATATCGAGTGTGCTTATGACATGCTAGCCCGCTCTACTGAGCTCTTATTTAAGATTAGTATACTTAGGATCTTAATAACTACTGAATAATGTAGTTAATTTCTTGACAGTGAATTCTTTGGTTCTTGGCCTTATGCTTAAGAATTTGTTGGTCATCAGAAGCAGCAAATTTTAGTCACAGGGAAATGAGTTAGTATATGGGGTACGGAGCCTATGGAAGAATACGGTGATTTAACACCCATCCAGAAGTAAAGCCACTGGGCTAAGGGCTGAAATACCTGTACCACTCACCTGAGCTATGAGATATATGGCACGTTAAGAAAGGTGTCCCAGCATCCAAGGGATAATGAGGGGTGAAGGCAGAAGCTGTACCAGTGCACATCTTCAGAGTGCACATGCAGTTACTCCTTATGAGCAGGGTATTTTTGACATACCAAGGTAGAAACTATGCGTACTAGTGCTTCCCAAACTTTGAACCTGTGGACCACTGTCAGCCCTCATTCTTATGGATACCAGTGTAACCGCATAGAACTGACAAGCTGGTAAATGTTGTTATAGAGGCAGACAACCATACAGTAGATACTAGTTCACAAGAATCCATAGATCGTCGTATGTCACCAGACATTGTAGGTCTCAACGGTTAAGAGACATTTAAGATTGTAGGAAAAGTCTAAAAGCTGTGCCTGCAATGTGCCACATGCAGAAAGCAGGAGAGTAGAGGGCATTACTGGTCTTTCAGGTCTGTGTGCTAGCAAAATATTTATAAAATTAATTACTGTGTGATCCCAAGAAGCTGATCATGCCCCAAATTACTGCTGGGGCAAATAAAACCCCTCTGATCCCTGCTAATCTGACTTGGAGGACAGATGTCCTCCTGATCCTAAATCTGATGAATGGCTTAATCCTTTGAGTGTGAGCAGGACACCATTCATCTGAGAATTTTACGTCACCAGGAACACAGCTGTACTCTGTTTACATCCTGGGTTTTGTGTCATCCTGTTTCCAGAAGCCAAATGATTGACTAAGGAAGGAAAAGAAAATTCCTTTCTGGTCCATACAAGTTAGTCTTGAACCATGAAGTTAACAGAAGTGTAGTACAGACACACAGCAGTCCAGTTGGCTCTCAGAACTCTTTGCATGTTCTTGGGGACTGGATTCCCTAGGAATCACACCAGAAAATTAATTTCCTGTATTTAGGAGTTCAATTAATTTAATTTACAATCCTTTTGGTAAGTATGTCTTGCTTCCTGCATTTCTTGCTCCCAAGACCACATTTACAAGGCTTTTCCAGAATATCATTCTTGAATAAATAAAAACCTTCCACTTTCTAGTCCAGATGTATTTGTGACCAGTTTATTGCAACAGATGAGTCTGCCAGACCAAATGCTGAGAACTTCTGAGCTGAGATCCTAGGAGACCAAAATAACCCTGGATCTTTTTTGCATATGTACCTGCACCCAAGCTAAATGATTAGTTCAGATATGTAAAATTTTACAAATTTTAAGGTGTTTGTGATACCAAAGCACTTGAAATTTTGAGTCAGAAGATTGTGAATGGAAGCAGAAGAGAAGCCTTGTAGATCTGGTGTATCTGTTCTCCCAGTTCTCAGGAAGTGCTGAATTCCAGTAGTCTGTCACATCAACGTTTCTTCCACAGTTCCATATCATAGGTATTTTATATAATTTCCTTCAACAATATCTGCCAGTAGATGCACTTATGTTCTCTTCAATTGTTTTTAACCATTTCTAATGTATTTATTAGTATTTCTCACTGCTGTAATTGTTTCTTTTATCCCTGAAATTGTCCACTGACTTTAATTAAACCCATCAGCCTAGAGAATTTGACAATTTAATTCTTTTAAATGCAGCCTTATTGCCAAGCAAGGTTTTCCTGCAGCCCTCCCAGCTGTTGTTTTTTATAGAGGAAACAGCTTTGGGTGTCATACTGTTAACTACATTCAGGTACTTTTCTTCATTGGGCATGGCAGTAATAATTAAAATGAACTAATTTAAATGACCAGCTAGTGAAAAAGAAATATAAACTAAACCTGGTCTAAATAAAAACACATTCTTCGGTGTAATCACTCTTTTAAAAAAAAACCTAATAATTAATCAAGGCCTTCTGTAAAAAAAATATAATCTGTACAGATCTGTATGATCTGTAATTATCATGCTTGAAAAGGGAAGTTTCTACAATTTGGAAATTTTGTCTTCTTTTTTTCACACTGAGTAAATATTATATCTCATGATCCAAATCTTTTATGTTTTCTGTAGAATACCTGAAGTGAAACAATGCATCTTTTACCACTGAAAACAGAATAAATGGGTCCCTGAAGGATTTATTTTGTCAGATGCATTTGTCATTCTATATTGATAATCTTTGCACTTCATTATCATATTCAACTCTCCATTTATATGCAGATGACACAATCATTTATGGTAATAGATTATACTAGAAGAAAGCTTAATATTATCTTCAAGCTGATTTAAATGAGCTTTAAGATCATCTGGCACAATCTAAATTACTATTAAATATTAATGAAACAAAGATCATATTATTTGGCTCAAAACAGAAGTTGGGTAAACTGAACAACTGGCAATCAATGCGACCTTGGAGACAGTTAGCAAATATCAATTGTCAAGAATATAGATACATAATTTTTTATCGTATGACTAAACTATTGATTAGCTGTGAAGATTTGAAAGAAAGCCAAGAACTTTATTTGGGCTCAGAAAATTTGTTGACTTACGGGAAAATAAAAGATTTGTTTTCTTGCATTTTGAGTTTGTATTACGTACTTTGGGTTTTGCCGATTGCTGCATAACGTTTGTTAGGAAAGATAAAGCATCTTTAACTTGGTTATCTAAGAAAATTTTCCTTCAATTATACATTTCATAAACCTCACCGTCTGTCATTTTAGCAACAATTGGCAAAGAAATAGAAAACTGTCAACATTTCATTGGTATGTTATCCTTCTACTCCCTCCCTCCTCCCGTTCCCTATCTTCAGGTAAGTTACAATCTTCAGTCTTCCATGTTTTCTGAAACAGAAAAATTAATAAGAAAATTAGTATCTCTGCTTCTTCGTCTGGAACCATATGGCTGTGAATTTGATAAAATGAGTCAGGAGATTCAGGCAGATGCAGTATTTTATATGTGTTTATTTTTACATAGGTCTGATCCTGTGATGTCCTCAGCGTGTTCTAGCAGACGCAGATGAATTCAATGGCAGTTTATGTCAATTCCCAAGATGGCAGATAAGGGACTTCACAGAATCACAGAATCACAGAATAGTAGGGGTTGGAAGGGACCTCTGTGGGTCATCTAGTCCAACCCTCCTGCCGAAGCAGGGTCACCCAGAGCAGGCTGCACAGGATCTTGTCCAGGCGGGTCTTGAATATCTCCAGAGAAGGAGACTCCACAACCTCCCTGGGCAGCCTGTTCCAGTGCTCCCGTACCTTCATCC
>Ga0065711_1043782_pt1 | contig 14518 bp, 4 predicted proteins | sample Hoacrofraction12_FD_59098 | JGI IMG/M metagenome (GOLD analysis project Ga0065711, IMG submission 59098) | Hoatzin crop microbial communities from Cojedes, Venezuela - Epithelial fraction 12 v2 (version 2) | ecosystem: Host-associated > Birds > Digestive system > Esophagus > Crop | place...
CCGTGGAGAGAGGAACCCGTGCTGGAGCAGGTTTTCTGGCAGGGCTGGTGACCGTGTAGGGGACCCACGCTGGAGCAGCCTGTTCCTGAAGGACTACACTCCGTGGAAGGAACCCACGCTGGGGCAGTTCATGAAGAGCTGCAGCCAGTGGGAAGGACGCATGCTGGAGAAGTTTGTGGAGAACTGCTTCCCATGAGAGCGACCTCAGGCTGGAGCAGGGGAAGAGTGTGAGAAGTCCTCCCGCTGAGGAGGAAGGAGTGGCACAGATGTGTGATGAACTGACTGTAACCCCCATTCCCCACCGCAGGGAGCGGGGGGACGGGGAGGAGGAGGAGAAATGGGAGTAAAGTTGAGCCCAGGAAGAAGGGAGAGGTGGGGAGGAAGGTGCTTTAAGATCTAGTTTTATTTCTCATTATCCTACTCTGATTTGACTGGTGATAAATTAAACTCCCTTTTCTCCCTAAGTTTAAGCTTTTTTTGTCCGCGACAGTGATTGGTGAGTGATCTCTCCCTGTCCTTATCTCGACCCTGGAGCCTTTCATCATATTTCCTCTCCCCTGTCTAGCTGAGGAGGGGGAGTGATAGAGCGGTTTTTGTGGGCACCTGGCATTTATCCAGGCCAAACCAAAACACAATAACAAGGTATAAACCAAGAAGTTATATGGTTGCTAAATTAAACTGTAAGTAAAAATGAATGATCCTGTTCTCTGGTAAAGCAGAAGAGGCTTATACGGTAATATAAAGAGTTGTCGTCACCATAGGCAGTATGTTCCTTCTTGGTAGATGAGGGAGAGTGGAGAGAGGAGAGAACCTCTCTTTCTAGTATGTTTTTTCCCAATGTGAGAAAGCCGGTATGTGGTATGCATTCAGCAGAATTTGTGCAGAAATTACCATCGGGCAGACAAAGCTTCAAGTTTTGTCCCCAACCAGATGAGGTTCACCCCTGCGGGTGCAGAACCAGACCCATCAGCCAGCTGTCAGACTGAGAATCATTCTGCTTCTTTTCAGCAGAGTGGTAAGCAGTGCCAAGCCCTGCAGGCCAGCAGTACACCCTACATCAGCCTGAACAGCCTTTGTGTAAACTCTGCTGCCGCTGCTCCCCTTTGCCACTTTGTAAGTTCTTCCCTGAGGAGCCACTCTCAGTCCTAACGCTCTTTGATAATACATTATCTCCAGAAGTCTAGCTGAATTTATAACCCAGAAGTAAAGCATCTGTATGCAGAATTAGCAATAATTTCTATATTTGAGATTCATCAGTCACACTGCTTAGATACCGTAGCCTTAAGAAAGCCTCAGACTTATTCATAGACAAACCATTTGTATTTATTGCATGAGAGAAGAAATAAGTTCTAGATAGCATATCCAGAATGAAGAGGAAGTATAACTAAGAGAAAATATTACCTTGTTGAACAAATGTAGTTCTTTAACAAAATACCACTAGGGTTTTTTTAAAGACCTTTGCACTGTATCAATCAACATTTATTTTCTGAGTATAAAAAAGACATAGGGAAACAAACATTTAGTATGTTTGGCATACTATATATTAAAGCAGTTGGTTGGAGTGATAAAATTGTTATGAATATTTATAACAGCTCTACCAGCCATGCTAGAAGCAATGCAAATTGGCACTGCAAAATCTACTGCTCTCAGATACAACTTTTATACTTATGCACCACATATAAAATAGATTATTGTCATTTTCCTTTTAAAAAAATCTAGAGTCTCTCCTATTGTTTTCTTCCCATGGAGTATGTGAGCAATAGAGTTTCACCTCTGTGAAGCCACTTTGACACCATCATTAATTCTACCAATGTCTCTGCCTTATTTGTCCTTCCAGCTGACTGTTCAAACAGCAGTAGTTCAAAGTCAGATACTTCCATTAGGGGCTAGTTTTGTACAAGCTAATTAGTCCATTTTCTTCCACACAGCAGCAGTAATTCTACAGAAGAGTTCACATAAATTTTAAAATGTCCTATACAGCTTTGTGCTTCTTCACTGATTAATATGAACTTTATCAAAACAGCCTTTTTCTGCTTTTCTTATTCTATTGAAATAAACAGCATCAAAGCACCCTAGGTACATTTCATACATGCTATTAGGTATCTCTAAGCAGTACAGAAGTTAATGAACAGTGCAATTCTTCATGTAATAAACTAAATATCTTGCTTTCCGAGAGTTAATTTAAATGAAAAATATTTACTTAAAGCTCTGATCATGTAATACTTTTACATATCTTTATAAAATGTATCTTAATTTGTCTACGTGAAGAGCACATAATTTAAATACATAGTAAAATGCAGCAGAAATAACCAATAAAATGTTTTGTTTTGTTTTGTTTTTAAACAGAACTTCTAGGAGAAGATTACATGTTCATTGTAAGCCTTGTCAGTAAACAAAAGGATATGCCAGCAAAAATAATGAAAAATAAAATGCACAGAATCAGTGAATAATGAACAGTGAAAGACGTGCTGCTTGATCAGTATGAAACATTGTTTTTATTGATGAAATTCAATGCCATATCTATGAATTGTATACAGATGAAAAATAATTAGATGATTTTTAGATGGTGAAAGAGACAAATAATATGAGTTTTAAACAATAGGAATGGAAAGACAAATATACTGCAGAAATTTCATGGACAAAGGAAAAATAATCTTAAGAAAACAGTGTTCAAATAGGAATAGTAGCAATATTTCTTATTACATTTGTACTATGATATAGTTTCTATGTCAAAGTTCATACAACCTACAGTCCAGCTGCTTCAATTTCATATGGAAGGAGATGAAATACATAAAGAGAGATGAAAATCTGTACCTGCGTGGAATGTCCTGTTCATTGAAAAGGGTCCATATGCAAACTTCCACGTTGTAAAAACACAGAAAAGACAATGCTAACAAACAACTATATAATTTATTTGTTTTTCGGAAAGGAAATATAAATTTTAAAAATTATATAATTTTTAAATTATTTTTATTATTAAAATTTATATAAAGATACATAAAATAATTTATATAGTGGAGCCAGAATTTATGTAGGTAAAAGTTTAACATGTTGGATACTAAATAGCCGCAATGTTTATAACCACAGCTCTTTAAAAAATTCATTAAGTAAACTTAAGATGCAAGGTCCTATATATTCAACTTGAGATAAGGTTCTATTTATTCAATTATGCACAACTATATAAAGTAATGTTATTGCCTAACATAGAAGCTAAGCAATTCAAGCATTAAGGAGAACAGAAATTATTAATTATATCTGGTGTGAAGAAATTCTCCATCCAGAGGCATATTTTATTGTCTTTAGACAAGATTTTTAGTCTGTTTGCATCAATATATATCAACAGTCACAAACAGATACAAGGCATGTTCCTACTAGGTATAAAGAAGAATATTTTCAGTGCGCAGTCGGTCAAGAACTAGAACAGCTTGCTCAGAGATGTCGTGCAGACTCCAAACTTGGATATTTTCAAAGTTCAGTTGAATAAAGTCCTGAGCATTCTGGTCTGATCTCATAGTTGACCATGCTTTCAGTGGGAGATGTTACTACTGACCTCATGATGTTCCTTCCCACCTGGATTATTCTATGTACTATAGTGTACACTAAATAACTAATAGGGTGACCTACAAAAAACAAAATAGAGTAATGTACAGATGACATCGAATGTTAATGTTTTCAATGAAATAATGCTATTACTGAATTATATGTTATTGCATAATATAACGTTCTCTTAAAAAATATTCAGGTGATTACTAAATATTATTTTTACATTTCCCTTGCCAGTCCTTGTGTTGGGTTCTGGTACCCTCAATGCTTGAGTCAAAACTTCACTAAATTTTTCTGTCCTAAAGCTGTGGAGTAAATAGGTATTTGAATAGAAGGTACATTAGAACTGAAAATGTACAGTTTATTAAAAAATTCACAGGTTAATCAACTATTTCCCACAGTTACCTGATTCTGGCAAGCAACACATGGAATCACAGAGTCATAGAATCATAAAATATCTCAAATTAGAAGGACTCCATGAGGATCATATAGGCACAAAATCATAGAATGCTTGGTGTTGGAAGGGACATTGAGAGGACATCTAGCCCAGCATCCCCTGCAGTGAGCAGAGTCATCTTTAACTAGATCAGGTTGCTCAGAACCCAATCCAACCTGACCTAGAAATTTTCTAGAAATGGGACCTCCACTACCGTTTTGGGCAACCCATTCCAATGTTTGACCACCTTCATTGTAAAAGATTTCTTCCTTATGTCCAGTCTAAATCTACCCTCCCTCAGTTTAGAAACATAATTCCTTGTCCTATCACAACAGACCTTGCCAAAAAGATTTTTCCCCCCTTTCCTATAGGCTCCCTTCAAGTACCGAAAGGCTGCAATAAGGTCTCCCCGCAGCCTTCTCTTCTCCAGGCTGAATAACCTCAACTCTCTCAGCCTGCCCTTGTAGGAGGGGTGCTCCGGCCTTCAGATCATTTTTGTGGCCCTCTTCTGGACCTGCTCCAACAGTTCCATGTCCTTCTTGTGCTCAGGGTTCCTGAGCTGAAAGCGATACTCAAGGTGGTGTCTCACTAGAGCAGAGTAGAGTGGCAGAATCACCTCCCTCAACCTGCTGGCCTTTCTTCTTTTGATGTAGGCCAAGGTACAGTTGTCCTTCTGGGCTGCGAGCGCCCACTGGTGGCTCATGTCCAGCTTTTCATCCACTGGTACCCCCGAGTCCTTCTCCGCAGGGCTGCTCTTAATCCCTTCATCCCCCAGCCTGAGTTGATATTGGGGGTTGCCCTGACCCAGGTGCAGGACCCTGCACTTGGCCTTGTTCAACCTCATGAGAATTACATAGACCCACCTCTCCAGCTCATCCAGGTCCCTCTGGATGGCATCCTGTCTTTCTGGTGTGTCAACCCTACCACTCATCTTGGTGCGTTCTGCAAACTTTCTAATCCCACTGTCTATGTCATTGATGAAGATATTAAACAGCACTGGTCCCAGTACGGACCCCTGAGGGACACCTTTCATCATCCATCTCCATATGGACATCGAGCTGTTAACCACTACCCTCTGGCTGCAACCATCCAACCACTTCCTTATCCACTAACCAGTTCATCCATCAAATCCGTTATCTCCCCAACTTAGTGAGCAGGGTGTTGTGGAAGACTGGTGTCAGAAGCCTTACAGAAGTCCAGATAGATGACATCCATTGTTTTTTTCTTATCATTCCACCATGGAAAGCCACTGGGTTGGTGAGGCAGGACTTGCCTTTGGAGAGGCCATGCTGGCTGTCTCGAATCACCTCCCAGTCCTCCATGTGCCTTAGCATAGCTTCTAGGAGGATCTGCTCCATGATCTTCCCAGGGACAGAGTTGAGGCTGACAGGTCGGTAGTTCCGAGCATCCACCCATCTACCTTTTTTAAAAATGAGTGCAATTTTTCCGTTTTTCCATTCACTAGGGTCTTCACCTGACTGCCGTAACTTTTCAAAATATTGTGGAGAGTGACTTTGCAATTACATCAGCCAATTCCGTCAGGACTCTGCAATGCATCTCATCAGGTTGCATAGATCTATGTATGTTCAGGATCATGGAGTCCAACTCCCCGCTCCTCACAAGACTACCTAAAACTAAATCATATGACTGACAACATCGTCCGGATGCTCCTTATACTCTGACAGGCTTGGTGACTGACCATCCTCTCAGTGAAGAAACTTTTCCTAATGATAATATATAGCTATGTACATTGAAAATACATTGAGTACATTTGTGTCAACTAGCTCAACTGTATAGTTAAGCCTTTAAACATCTGGGAATTTTTTTCTACAGCTACACTTTCATTGTTAGTATACAATCATAAATGTGCAATGTTATATCAGATTACGGCATGTCAGTGACCTTCAGTATTTCCCACCTGAATAAGATGTACTATCAAAATCTCAAGCAGTCATCACAATGATAGGTTGCAAGCAGAATTCCCGTGTTCATCTTGACACTTCAGCTGAATACATCTAAAGTCATTAGGCAGCTGTGAAAAATTAGAAATAGATTTTTTAACTAGAATTTTCTGTTTTATGAATTTCCTTCTGGTGGTTGAGGATCCCCAAACATTTTTCACATCTTAACAAAATCGCAAAAAGCCTCCAAAAAACCTTTATACAAAATTTTTTTTTTTTAATAAAGCAGTGAATCATATGGCAACAACTATCCCCAGAACAGAAATAACAAACAGAGCAAAAGCAAATTCTAATGTTTCATTTACGTGGGTTACATAAATCAACTAAAACAACAATTTGAAGATTTTTTAATATTTTTCACTTTGGAAAATAATCACACTGATTTACAAAATAAGATTTCCTGATGATTGAATGATCTTCAGCCAACAGGTATTAAACTGGCATCCCAGATTAGCAAAGTAACATAATAATAGGCATACTCAAAGAAAACTAGATAACTCCAGCTTTGATTATTCACAGTTAACAGCAAATTAAACAACAAATAAAAAAAGCTTTCATAACATGTATTCATGAAAAAAATGTAAAAAAACCCGCTAGATGGGTCTTTCACAATTTATAATTCTTTTGCATTCTCGTCACTCAACTGGTCTAAAAGATCAGGTTGTTTTTGTGTAAAAGAAAAAGAGGCCCTGAACCCTATGCATCCTAAGAATAATCAATAACTTAAGGAAGAAATCTGGACTGAATTTTACTATTGTACTACTTTAATTTTATTAAGAGTGTAGGCTAAATTTTCATTGTTAATAAAACAACATGTACCTTTCATATCAGTTGAATCATGATGATTAATAACAGATGAAGAGGTAAGCTCCTCCTCCTCCGTATTTTATGATTTTATAACAAAAAGGTACTGTATAAGACCATTACACCTTCACACATTTGCACTACGTATGTGAAAGTTGTTTTCTCAGCCCCACACCTTGCATAAGAATGTATGAATTTAATAATATGGAACTGATAACTTTGTGTAACGTTGAAATATTTTCTTTTCCTACATCTCATGAAAAAATTCAAGAAATGGGCAAGCTACCTGAGTTTGAATTATTTTTTAACACAGTCAGTTAAAATAAATCCTGTGCTCAACTTTAAACCACTTTTCAAGGATACAGAAATTCTCTAAACCTCTTCTTTTCTGATTTGTCTGTCCAAGAAGGAGCTGGGCCCTTGAGATAAGGTGGATAGCTGTAGAAAGATTCCATAAAAGTTCAGCCAGCTAACTCAGCACTGTGTATTTCTGAAGTACTTAACTCATAATAAAATTTTTTAACCTGTTTATTAATGCTACTAGGTTCAGACACACATACTCCATGTGCTGTATAAATTTTGTGGTACCTTCAGCAGCTGTTTCCAATACTGCACAGTATGTTTCTAGTACACCATACAGCTTCTTGCACATTATTCTTCATCCTTCAATATCTGCCCTTTCTTGCTTGACCACCAAACACTCAAAAAATGCACATTCTTTATTTGCCTTTCTAGGGTAAAATTAAATATTAATAAAAAATCATTATTTTATAAAGTCAGATGAAAAGAGAGGTGACAACTGCTGGAGCTATGCAAAAGTGAAGTTCATCTACCACCTCCCTAAATGAAATGTGCATGGATAGAATTCTACTTCATCAGAGGAATACTGGTCACAACAAAAGAGTAGTTTCTGTTTTCCCCATATGTCCACCTGAAAAATGAAGGAATATATTGTCTATAAAAAGCAAATAATTAATTTAAGCTACACCATTTTTCTGCCCAGACCTCTAATAATTTTACCTGAAATCAGGAATTTGCGTGAATAAGCATATCACATTGGAGATTATGTACTTCATCTCCTGATATCACTGGATACGAATCAATGGCAGATGCTCTGGCCCAAGTTCAGTGCAGTGAACCTCTCATAGTCTCTGCTGATGTGAGAGGTTAAATGCCAGTGGAATGGTAGCCTCGCTTACCATTTTTTACAGTTGCTATATGTCTATATGAGCATATTTGTTATGCATCATAAAAGAAGACTTATTCTAGTAAAAATTCTAGATCGTCAGAGGTCTGGATAGGGCAAGAGAGGAGGGGCGAGTAGGTGAGTCTTCTTGTTAGACTGCTTCCCCCTGAAGGGACTCTGGGCTGCCTAATAGAAGTTTGAAGAATCTGCAGAGCTAGACTGTCACCTAAGAAACCCCCACTGAAAAATTGACCTTATCATAAACTGCACTACCAACACATGAAAGAAAATCCATTCTGGACTATACATGCCAGAGCAGCTGAAGATGCAGGAGTTACTATCACCACAGTGGACAGGATACTACAGCTTCACTAGCAGAAAATCTCCTTTGTGGGTCTGTTAGCAACTCAGAACTGGGACCAAATGAGTAGCAGAGATCAGCTACTTCAGCAGCCATCAAGAACCCAAAGGTAATAACGGCTCAGATAACATAAACAGGATGTGGGGAACTGAATATCTCCACTTACATAGTTTGCTAGCTCCTACTCTAACTGATATAATGTTGTTAAAAGTGGGCATAACCAGAGTATTTTTATTGTATCCATGAAGTCTGTGGATTGGGAGAAGAAATCTGATGTTCCCACATCAGTATCAACACCTATGAAAAAGAAATTTCTGCCCTTGGAGTTCCAAAACTTCTAGCAGTGTAGAATTTGTTAGGTGGGATGTCCATGTGACAAAGCAATGTACTGCCACTACAGTTCAGCTCCAGAAATTTAAAACGGCATGTGTTACAGTAGTATTTTCTATAAATGTGGAAGCAGACTTAAAAAAACACTTTCAACAAATAATCATACTTTTTTTTTTTTCTCCAGAATAATTTGCAAGACAGTAATGTAATGCTTGGAAAAAAAATGTTCACCCTTTGTAATGACAGATATAGTAAGTTAGGACCAACCAATTTTCTCTTTTTATGCGAAAAAGTCATTCACATACCCTGGTGTACTGTAGGCTAATGAATAAATGCTATGAAGTTTTAAGTTCTTAGTCATTCCAGGCATGGCAGAATTTGCTGACAACTATAGAATTATCCTCATTTAGATTTTTGTACAGAGTTTGAAGGAAAAAGTTCATAACCTTCTTTTTCATAAAAATATATGTATTCTATTTGGAAGCAGTATGTAATTAAAAAGATCTCCACAAGTAAGTCCCTCAATCCCGTTCACTAAGTAGCAACAGGTTTGTAATCTATTAAGTAATTTCCTTATGTTCTTTGCAGCTGTTATCTTCCCAGTTTGAGTAACTTCTAAAGTTTCATTTAGGCATGCATTTTACATACTAAAAAGTGGTAAGTTTTTTTCCTGATACTAAGATAAGGATTTTATTTTCTTTGTTTTAAAAGTTTTCATAGCTGCTTGAGCACAGAAAAATAATAATACTTCTTCTTTTTTGTCACTTGGTCAAACAGCATGTGCTGAGTTCTTTAAATCTTTTGTCATAAAACAGTCACTCAAGTTCCTAATTACGTACATACCTGTAGGAGAAATTAAAAAAAAAAAAAAACAGGGAGGATATGCACATCATTCCTGCTGTATTTGTGGAATGAGTGGAAAAAATAAAGAAGAAAATCTGAGGTTAAGGAAAAAGAACATGAGACAACATGTACAACAAAACAAAAATTGAAAGCTTTCATACCAAATTTGATATCTAAATTTTGGGTGTACTTGGGGTTTTCTCCACGTATTTGAAAAGTACCACACGAACATCTTAATTTTCCTCACCTCCATGCCTTTCAAGTCCTTTTTTCACACTCAATTCTTTTGTTTTCTGCGGGCAGCTTCATCTCTCACAGCCAGTAATTAACTTTGCCACTTCCTCCTACTCATGTGTCCTCTTGTCCCACACTTTTTCAACAGACATGGTAGATGAGTTCTGCCTCTCTCAACTGTTTTATCATCTGAAAATACAGGCATGAGGAATAGTCTCCACTGGATGTAACAGTCTGCATTCTGCCGTACTTTTACTCAGTAGTAAAACACAAGACCCCAAGAAATTTCTACAGTCTGCCACATTACATTTTTATTTTATGTTTATTTTGTTCTTGTTTTTTGTTTGTTTGTGTGTTTGTTATATCTAGTGTCTCTGTGCACCTGGATGGACAGGAGAATTTTGCCAATTTGCTGAAAATGCGTGTTTAATTTACCCAAATAGTTGTTCTGATGGAGCAACTTGCATCGATATGAGCCAACTGAGAGAGCAACCTTTGTTTCAGTGTTTGTGTCCTCATGATTTCACAGGTAAGGCATACACAAATCATGTAGAAGTTTGTAGTTTCCTTTCCTTTCAGATATTCAAGCATAGGAATGCTGAACTTTCAAAAATAAGGAAGAGAGAAGTGCATGGAGGAGTAACCGCATCTCTTTGCGTTTTCTGCCCTCTATTCTGAAGCCTATAAAATCTAAATCAAACTTGCAGGTTACTTTTGAAGTTTCCACATGAAGGTGTAGTAAGTACAGACCTACAGTAGGCTTCAGCTTCAGTTTAAGACGCTAAGTGTATGTCTACATGTAGAAGTTGTGCATGTGAGCTAGACGTCTGCCTTCTCGTTATAGTTCCTGGAGACCTAATTAGTCAAAGCAATGGAGCATAGGGAGTCTGTTAGTTTGTATCAGCCTGTAATTGTTCAGACAACTTTAGTTCTGTTTCCAAGAGCTGAATCCCACCTTCTATTTGAATTCCTTAGTGGGCTACCAAAGACATATGCAAGATAATTTGGGGTGGGGTGAACTGATTCTCTTTAATTGACTTTAGAAGTCTGAAGTAATGTAAGACCTACTATAAAAGTCTTCCAGACTCCATGTATTAGCAATGAGTAAGTATTTTCAGAGAGGAGTTAAGACTACCTGGGTTAGATATCTGTTACTGGTTGGAACACTTTCTTCAGGAGTGTTTCTCTTCTATTAGCTGCAAAAGCAACCTGGAACAATAGCTAAGATTCACCACACTGGGTATTAACTGGCAAGGAAAACAATTTCTATTTTTTCTTCCAGCCTTACATTTCAAACAGAACCCCATTTAAATTAGATTCTACAATCCTTCACAAATCTTTGGTTGGAGAGTGCACTGAAAGATATGTTTATCTATGCACTGAAAGATATGTTTAGATATAGTATCTATGAAAGATAAAAACATTAAACGTGATTCACTTGTTTTAGGTAACATTAAGGAAACAGATATTGGCCAAAGGCATATCAAAGATCAGTGCCAAAAAGATTAACAGAATTTTAAAATCTAACCAGCTGAAAGAAAATTAATATTTGTTGCCTAAATAATTAAAAATAAACTAATCTAAAGAAATGCTATTAAGACACAGAGGAAATGGACTTTAAATCTATTACCATTGAAAAAGAAACCCCGGACAGTAGTAACTACCAACCTCTCTTTTCACTTCCACCTTATCACCTGTATGATTTTCTTTTTTCATTCTAATCTTGGGTTACGTTTTATTGATGTGATAACCAAAATTATGGATTTGTTAATACAAGTAATGTTTCATTACAATACTTCAAGGTTTTTGAAATAATAGTAAGCTCTTTACTGCACAACATAATCATAGAATCATAGAATCAGGAAACAAAAGTTTGGCAAGCTATAGTGAACAGCAATAAATGTATGCAATTAATGCAACTTAACCTTACTAAACACTGAGTTATGACTGAGTTCAAGTCGAAGTGACTTCAGTGTTCAGGGACACCTTATTATAAGGTCAAATTTCTACCCTTTGTGAGATCTCATTGTAAGAGGTTCTTTACATCGTAATAGATTTTTTTTTTTAATTCTTTCAATTTTTATATAGTAAGTTACTCATTCACTCTTGTTCCATAGCGTTTTTCATTTATACCTGTTTATTGTTTCATCTATGTGTCTGATAGGGAGAGAGGGAAGGACAATGCAGTACGAGTTTGTGCATGTTTATCTGACTCTGAATTAAATAGCATCTACAAACAGAAAGGCTATTGCAGTTTCATATCTAATTGTTCTTAATTGTGTTTATAAATTATAAACACTACAGCTGCAGCTTTGCAGTAACATTTAAATTATATTTGGAAGAGACTTATATTAGGGAAAAGAAAGTAGGGTACAATATAACATTCCCAGTTGTGAAAAGCAGAACTTTGATTTTAAAAGTAATAAACCCGTTTCATTTTGGTTTCATACTCCGATGAAACCTTGGAGAAGCTTAGCGTATACACAGAAACACAATTTTAAACTAGATTTCTTATTTCGGCTTATATGTAAAACACATTTTGAATAATTGACTCAGAAAAAGTATCCATGTGTTTGTTTTAAACTCTCAAAGAGGAAATTAAAAACTTTATAAAAGGTAGTTGTTTTTATTGAATAAATGTCATGACTTTTGTGATTTTGATCTCCTTTTACAGTTAATTCTTTATTTTCCTTTTTCTCTTTCTTTTCTCTGAAAATGGATAAAAACCTTTGTATGTACAACAGCACATGGAAGTAACATGGCTTATGACATTGAAATGAAACAATTCGTGTCAGCGACTTCTCAGGTTTTCCACAGTAGCCCAATTGTCCTTGAAGAAGTTTCCTTTAATTAATTGCTATCTTTCCTTCTGTACAGAGTAATCATATTGGCAGGAATTGATTGGCCATGTTAGACACTTAATTAAGTTGGTAGAAAAGCCCTTTAATTAAAATAATCTTACTGCTGCTGAAATGAACTGCATCCCAAGCAATGTCACCAACCGGAATTTAAAGTGCTACTTCAGTTATATACTTTTTCCTCATCTTCAAATTTTAGAAAAGGAAACTCATTAAGAAAAGAAAACCCTTTAAGATCTTTCACAGATTTATCCGCAATCTATTTTTTCTCTTTCTCTCTTTGGATGAAGCTTGCACTATTGACCTATGTGGGTGGTTTGAAACTGTCTTCTGTAGAATCTCTGGTGCCATAATAGCTAGTGTCCCAGAGAAAATGATATGGGATATAAAAGTTCCTGTATCTTTCACAATCTACTTAAGACAACATTTATAGTAGTGAAGAAAATAATGGCATGGCCTAATTTAAACTCTTCTATCTGATCAAATCCACAAATCCAAATTTTTAAATGCTTTTGTTCTCCAGCATACAATGGTGTCATGGCTTAACCCTAGAGGTCAGCTAAGCACTGCACAGCCAGTCACTCACTCTCCCTCAGTGTGATAGAGGAGAGAAACAGAAGGGTGAGAGTAAGAAAATTTTTGAAAATTGAAGTAAAGACAGTCTCATAGGTAAAGCAAAAGCTACACACACAAGCAAAACAAAGTAAGAAGTTCATTCCCTAATTCCCATTTGCAGGAAGGTCTTCAGCCATCTCCAGAATACTTAGAGATTGTCTCTATTTCATGTTGAAGTACAGTGGAAGACTTGTAAGTCTCAAAACTCAAATAGGTGAAAAGAACAATAGCATTTCTTGCCCAGCTCTATTCCTTGCACAACATTATTCCCTGGACTAAAGATGAGCTGATAAAGGAATTTTTGTAGCATCATGGGAGATCTCTATATCACAGGAGTGTCACTGGAATTACAGAGCAGTATATGTCTCAGCAACACGTGCTGTCATTTTAAGGCTTTGTTCATTCCACGTTGGGTGTCACTACCATTGTCAACTTTGAAAGACAAATTGTTAGTGCACACAGATTCCAAGCATCAATGACGATGGACAGAAATAAAGGAATAAAAGAAGTCACTTGCTAAATATTACCAGAGGAATTCACTCTGAATACTTCTCTTCATTAAATGAAGAAAAAAGGAACTGCTCGCTGCTTTACAAGGGATTCAATTTTCTGTTACAGAAGGAGTTTCAGCGATAACTGACAGAAAAAAAAATAACAACACAAGTAATTCAATCTCTTATACACTTCACCAGATCGCTAGAAATTTTTCTTGCTGTTTAAAATGCCTTTTAGAATAGGGTGTGGCTGAATAACATTAGCTAGAGTGAAAGGCAAATGGTTTCAGATAGGGTAGGGGTTGTTACAAAGATCTTGTACCTAAGAACATAGGTTGCAAAAACACAGCAGAATCACAGAATCACACAATCACAGAATGGCAGGGGTTGGAAGGGACCTCTGTGGGTCATCTAATCCAACCCTCCTGCCGAAGCAGGGTCACCTACAGCACGCTGCACAAGACCTTGTCCAGGCGGGTCTTGAATATCTCCAGAGAAGGAGACTCCACAGCCTCGCTGGGCAGCCTGTTCCAGGGCTCCGTCACCCTCAGAGGGAAGAAATTCTTCCTCATATTCAGATGGAACTTCCTGTGCTTCAATTTGTGCCCATTGCCCCTTGTCCTGTCGCTGGGCACCACTGAAAAGGATTTGACCCCATCCTCCTGACACCCACCCTTCAGATATTTGTAAGTATATATTAGGTCCCCTCTTAGCCTTCTCTTCTTCAGGCTGAACAAGCCCAGCTCCCTCAGCCTCTCCTCGTAGGGGAGATGTTCCAGTCCCCTCACCATCCTTGTAGCCCTCCGCTGAACTCTCTCCAGTAGCTCTTCATCTTTCTTGAACTGGGAAGCCG
>Ga0065711_1043784_pt1 | contig 14517 bp, 5 predicted proteins | sample Hoacrofraction12_FD_59098 | JGI IMG/M metagenome (GOLD analysis project Ga0065711, IMG submission 59098) | Hoatzin crop microbial communities from Cojedes, Venezuela - Epithelial fraction 12 v2 (version 2) | ecosystem: Host-associated > Birds > Digestive system > Esophagus > Crop | place...
GGGGGGGGGGGAATTAGGCAATGTACAGGCAGTGTAATCCCCTAGAAGCTTAACACCAGCTGCTTGTAGTTCAATTCATCTTATATGCCCTAAGTAATGTCATATGTCATATGAGACATACATTAAATTATATTGTTTATTTCAAACCTCCTCACCCTTTTCCTTTCAGCTTTGTGTTCTCATCACATTTTTGTCATGTGCTTATTGCCAAAGATTGTCAAAGAACTTTGCTTTAGTTGTGTGTTACTTATGCTGGTACTCAATTAAAACATCAAAAACATTTAATTAAATCTCGCTTCTCATAAAATTTTTCCTTATTATCATCATTATCAGCATTTAACTTCTATAAAAGAGAAGTGCAAGAATCTTCTCTATTTTTCTATTTGATTGAATTTGACAGTTCTTATGGTCAGCTAAATCTAAGCGTATATTCATGCTGGTCACTGTTACTACTGTACACTTTCCTAACATGGTTATTGCAGGGCTTCATACACCAAGACTGCAGTTCTGCAGGTGGGATTCATCTCACCATTACTCGGTGTGTCTACACGATAGGTGCCTATATGTCATTTTAACATCCTAGCTCCCATTATTTGAGGTAGGAATTTAGTCAATAGTGTTCTTGGTTTAGAGAGAGGTGTTCAACAGATCAAATAGGTAGGACGATGTTTCATTGACTGTGCTGATTACATCACCAGTGACAATAATGCGAATTCAAACACATAAGCTTATGTTCAGACATCTAGTCTTATGCAGACACCTAAATTTAGATGAACTGAATTCCTACCCTATCAGTCCACACAAACATTTTCCTGAAGTTATTGGTATACTGGGCAGCAGTACCACAGTTGCAGGAACAGGAACAATTGTATGAACAAGAGAAAGGCCAAGATTTAGTTCACTGAAGTCTTATGTTGCTGATAAAGGTGCCCAAGTTAGGAACATAGTTGGCCTATTAGTTCTATGAGTCAATACAGATAATTGCGGAACTCTAAAGGACTAATTCATTTTCGCAGGCTTCCAGAAATTGCCGTGGTACTTGTGAATACACTATGAACATAGAAAGGTGACATAATAATTCTGTTTCTGCAAATATTTGTACAGACATTTTCCTGTTGCTACCATTGATAGGGTAACAGTATTTTTTTAAGAGGGAAATTAAGAAAAGCAGCATAGTTATAAAATATAGACATATCTTTGGCATTGGTTTGATTTAGTAGTACAAGTTCTACTGTTTATTTTTGCAAAATTTTGGCTGGTAGTGTCTTGTGCACTGTAATATCTGTGCACTGCAAATACCAGGCAGGCAAGAGCAAAAAATATCTCATGTTCAAATGCAAATGTTCTCACATGATCACACAGGCTTTCATGATATTGTAGCCCTCATATAGAGTTTGCTACTGTTATAAAATGATTAGTATTCCTGGCATAACCTTACAATATGCTTATCCAACTGCTTATATCTCTTTTGAGCAATGTCTTTGTTAGCAAATCACACCACTCACTCGTCCTTCAAAGTCTGGGGGGAAGCAAAATCTATCAATAAGCCATTGAGCATAGGCAGAGACTGTGACCCTCCATTATGATATCTAGCAGGACGAAGAAGTATAAGAACAACAAAGCACAAGATGTTTCTTCATACATGCTCTTAGACATAATACTACAGGATTTTATTGTAGCACCTGTACTGGAACCTAGGGGTTTAGAAATGTTATAATGAATTCATAACTTCAATACAAATACATAAAACATGATATAATTCTTTACTTCTACTAAAAAAGCTTTTTTCTTTTGAAAACAAAAAAATGTACAAAGTCTTTCAAGTATGCTATCATTTACTATTATGGAAGTTGTAGTGGAAGTAAAATTTTTCTTTTAATTAGTATTTTGCCTCATGGGTTAGACGAAAGTTATTGTTTGGAGTCCTCATGTATTCAATTCAGCTACCACTTTGCGCATGGTTACACTCACTTTGGACAGTTTATTAAACAGTTTCACTCACCCAAGATCATGGACTCAGACACAATATTCACTGCATGACTGAGTTTTTCACAGAACATTTTTTTTATCCTTTCCTTGCCAGCACATTGAAGGATTTTGTATAAAGAATTTGCCAGGTTCTCTGTTTTAAAGGGAATTTGTTATATAACAATGACTAGAGGTAATTAGAAGCGGAAATGAAACTTTTATTGATTTTATATCAAGATAAGCCACTTAGAAGTCTAAAAGTAGTGAGAAAAATGGGTTCTAATTTAAACAAATCTCCTATAATAACCAGTACATTATGAAGACATTTGATCAATGCTGGAGAACAATGTGGGCTCTGAAGGTTATTTTGTGGTTTTTTTCCTCAGAAATCATCATTGAATTGAAAAACTTCAAACATCTTTTAGAATGGTTTATAGTACAATAAACTAAAATTGGGTCAAATTCTCTTCTTCGCTGTGTGGCATCAGAAAACATAACATACAAAAATTCAAAAGTCTGAAAAAAACAGATTTAGATGAGACAAATATAGTTGCTTCTATTGAAAGATAAAGGGCTATTTAGTTATTATTTTTAAATGAATACTGAATTAACAAGAGCAATGCTGCGGCTCGTATTGTGACTTGCCTACTATTGCAGAGGCATGTGTTATGGTTTGGCTGCGGCCGGCAACAAAAGTGCCATGCGGCTGCCCCTCCCCCCGCCAGGGTGAGAAGGAGAATGGAAAGAAACAGGCAGAAACCGGTGGGTCGGGATAAGGGCAGTTTAACAGAACAGCAAACAAAGGGAACAGGAACAACAACGATACAGATCAAGGGAATACACAAAACAAAACAGACCGCAGGGAGAGACGCTCTCCCGGACCACTGCGCGCACACCTGACCCACGAGTCAGTTCCCGCCGCCCCGCTCCCCCTCACCGGAACCCAGCATGACGGCACGCGGTATGGAATACCCTGCTCTGTTTGGCCAGGTGAAGTCAGCCCGCCAGGGCGGCTGTGCCCCTTCCTGGATTCCAGTGAAAATTAACCCTGTCCTGGCTGAACCCAGGACCGCATGTTTCTTCAAGATTTGGAATTCTCTGATTTTCATCTTTGTATGTCTTGTCACAATTTTTATTCAGGTAGTGTTAATAGGTTGGTGGGTAATAATAGTAGACTAACAGATAGTGTTAGAAGACAGTTTGAGTCAGGATTTTTTTCAGATTTGTTTAAGGTCAAGGAACATAGAACTGGAAGAAAATGTTCATTCCACTGCCTCTTCCATATTTTGGATGTTAGGGGGTTTTTCTAATCATCTCAAACTAGCTTTATTAGGCAATTTACAATATGAGACAGATTTTGAACTCCCAGTTATTTGATTGTCTGGGAACATTTCAAAGGAGTTTTGAGTCATAAGGATTACTCTAAATTTGACTTTGGGGACCTCCTTGGTTCTGTATGGAAGACTGACAATTATTTAATACTGTAATTGTCAAATGTCTTGTGTGAGCTAGCTCCCACACGCAGTCATGTTGGTCAGTTCACTCTCAGTTAGACAAATCTCAAAGCAACTTCTACCTCTGACTTTTCAACTGAATTTCTGAAGGAAAAGAACAAATAAAAGAAGCAAACTAGGTATAGTAACAGCAAATGGTCTGTTTCCAGTCTTTTCATTCAGAAACTTTGCCATTCTCCTTTAACACATACACTTCCACTCAGGTGACCCTAAGTTTCTTTGGCATAGTTCATATCTTTTCTTAACTTCCTTGCCAAAATCTAAATATCCTCTCACTTCCTTTATGGTTTCTCCTTTGAAAATCTTGTGTGATCTTCATTTTTGTAGTATTTTGGTTAATTTTCTTTGTCTGCTATCATGGTCTGAGAGAAGAACAAAGAAACTTGCAATGATTAATACTAGGCTACACTCTGCTCTTCAAACCCCTTACCTTTAAATAAATAATTAGTGTTCTGGCCTTAATTGGGCAAGCAGCATACTTTTCAAGTTCACAAGCAATTGGAACAGGCATCTTAAAGTAATATATGATACTACTAGTATTATCTAATTCTAAAATTCTTATCTCATTCCTTGAGGAGAAAAAAAATTTCCTTTCCTATTCAGACTGAGATTATCCGTTGGTCCTTAAACAAGTTTGTGCTTGGATTCTGTGTGTGAAATCTCTTCAGTCTATCTTTCATTATCAAGTAGTAATCATAACAATGAGATTATAAAGTTTCCTATTGCAAATGCAGGTAGGCTACTGAACAAAAAATATAAAAACAAATTCTCATCCACTAAAACCATTCCACAGCCAAGACAAAATAAAGATAATAAAGATTTAAACAAATAAATTATAAATTAGGTAATGAAATCACGCATTGAATAGAATTATATGATTTTGAGAAACACAAGTCTTCTGGAATGATGAACTCAAAATAACCTACTTAGAAAGGATCGCACTCATAAGCAAATTGAAACAGTAAAAAGACTATGTAGAATCGAAACTCAGATATGAGTCCCTGAAATTCAAAGGGTTAATATTTGAAGTACTAATTTCATTAATCACAGAATTCTTTAAAGGGCACTAGGAAAGGCTCAATAATATGGAACAGTGGAAGACTAAACTAGTGCCCATGTCAAATTAAATGTCTAGTGTCTCTGTTCATTGAATATTTAAGATGCAGTATAACTGATTTTTTATTTTCATGTCCATATCAAACCAGATACATAAATATCTTAGCAGCTCATTTAGTGATATTTAACGTAGCTTACAGTAATATTGCAATGTGATCCTCATAAAATTGTACAGGATACATTTACGATTCTGAATGAACAAGTGCTGTGAACAGCAACACAGACAAATACAGTACAGTCAATTTTGCATTTCTGTATTTGTTACATGAACTAGAATGTTTATATGCTAACAAATTTGTTCATACTGTTATGAAAAAGAGATGCTGTAACTGCAAAGCATTAACTTCTTAACCCTCAAGATTTTGCTGTATTTCAGTGCATTGCCAAGTAAGATTAACAAATTATTCTTTAACATTTGTAATTTATTATGCCAATTATATTTCTCATTCACTTATAAGAATGTTGATGTACTACAGAAAAATTAACTTCCACATGCTAAAACCAAACGAGGCTGCAATTTTATGTAGGAAAAAATTAGTCTTTTGAAAATACCTATACTGATCTATGACAACATTAATTTCTTAGATCTCCTACTTTTTAAATTTATATTTTTAAATATTTATTAAACTTGAATGGATAATTAATGGCCAAACCTGTTGGTAAACTACAGATGAAAAAAAATGAAATTAGTATCTTTCATTTTGGGTACAATGTTGAAAAAAACAACAAAAACCACGGGGCTGGCATATACTGGTGAAAGCAGCTTTACAGAAAACGGCTTTAAAGACATGGTGGACAGCAAGCTGAACATGAGTCAGGAACGTGGCCTCGCCACAAAGAAGGCTGTTGCTGCATTAGGAAGAGTGTTGCCAATAGGTCAACAGAGGTGATCCTTGTCTGCTGCTTAGCATGGGTGAGGCCACATCTGGACTGCTGTGTCCAGTTCTGGGCTACCCAGTACAAGAGAGACACAGACATACTGTGGACAGTTCAACAAAGGGTGCAAGGATGATGAAGGGACTGGAGCATCTCTCCTGTAAAGAAAGGCTGAGAGAACTGGGAGAGCTCAGCCTAGAGAAGAGAAGGCTCAGGGGCGATCTCATCAGTGTATATAAATACGTCAAGGGAGGGTGCAAAGAGGACAGAGCCAGGCTCTTTCTTGTGGTGCCCACTGCCAGGGCCAGACACAATGGACACAAACTGAAACACTGAATTTTCCCTCTGAAATTCAGGAAACTTTTTTTTACTGTAAAGATGACTGAGCTCTGGCACAAGTTGCCCAGGAAGATTGTGGTGTCTCCATCCTTGGAGATACTCAAAAGCCATCTTGACATGGTCCTGAGCAGCCTGCTTTAAGTGACCCTGCTTGAACAGAGGGGTTGGACAGGAGGACCTTCATATGTGCCTTCCAACCCCAGCTATTCTGTGATTCTGTGAAATCACTATAATTAATTTGAATAGGACTACTCTAGTCATTAAGTTAGATGTAAATGGATGAATTTTGAGCACTGCCCTTGTTATTTGAGTAGATTGCAGTTTAAACGTGAGTTGCATTTTTGAATGCTTTTTCTTTTACTTCCTCTAGAAGTCAAACTATTTTAAGCCTCTGTTGGTATCTCATACAAGAACATGTTATTCCATGGACATTGTATTTCAGTTATTTCTCCTTTGGGATATGTGGAATGTGTCCCAAACTTTGGAAGCATCCAAAACAGTTCAAAGCAATATGTGTACCACATCATGACACTTTCTCAGTAGGACTGAAATCCTTTTAGGTTCCAACTCCGGACAAGCAAAATAATTTTTCTGCATACTAAAATAAATACCAAACTTCTGCATTCAGTCAGTGAAAAGAATTAGTTATACCTGGAAATCCCCAAAGAGTGACCCTATCTTATTATGCCAGTTTTCCAAATTCTCCTGAGAGTGTAGAAAATAGTACAGTATCTTCATCCACTGAAAAGCAGTGTGCCTAGATCTTTCATTGTGCATGAACGTCTGAGAAGACAATGTTCAAGGTCTCATTTTGTATTTATAGCCTAGCAACCTTATCTCACATTCTGTAAGAGGAAGACTTTTGCTTCATCTTGAAAGGAATGGTACTCAACACCAGGAGGTAGTCGCACCCACATGTCCCAGGAGTACCCCAGAAATTAAAAAAGAAATGAAAAAAAGAAAAAAATTTCCAGAAGTCCTAGGAGTAGACTAGAAGAAATTTTACTATCACTTTCACAGAAAAAAAAATGAAAATTAAAAAGGAGGTTAAGTATTAGAATAACACTGTAATAGCCATAAAATCCTCCTTGAACTAACAAGCAAGAACTTTTCACTTCTATAAAAGAACAGTTCACATATACAGAATCAGTGACATAAGGCGATCATTTTCAGTATATCCCTTGAAATGCTTGGTCACTCAACATCCAGTGAAGAACTTCATATTCTTCTTAATTAGCGTCTCCCTTTTGCACTTAATTTTTCACCAAATAGTATCTTTGGCTATGTTATGGGACTAAAAACATATGGAAATGTGTTGTGTGAATGAGCAGATTCTGTTGAAATGCTTCTGTTCTAACAAAGATGACTTGAAAAGGATGACAGGCTGGAGGACACGGCTTTTGGAGTGATTATCACAGTCTGTATTAGTAAGTCTACATAAAAGATAGATTTAAGGATTTTTAAAAAGCTGAGGGGATTAGGTTCTCTGCCAGGGGGTGATGGATGGAGAAATCCATTCAGCTGATATATTATACTATCTTTTTCTTTGCACATTTGAGCAACTTTATCCATCAAATGAATAATTAATTGGGAATTATATGCCTAATTATAAAATGTGGGCAGATAGGTCTTAGAAATTTTTTTACAATCATTAGTCATAGTTTACAAGAAGAAATGGTTTCATAAGTCTTCAGCATAATGTTACAATGGAGAAAATGAGACCAGTGTGAGTGGTTACTTTCGTTTTGCATTTAATTTGCCTAATATTAGTCTAATATTATACTGAATTTAATTTTTTTTTTAGTGGAGATTCAAAGCTTCTGTACAAATAGTCAAAATTGAAGTATATGAAAAATCTATGCTCATCTACAGTATCTATAGTTGCTTAGATATGCTATTTATAATTGAACACATCTTTGCAAGTTGAACACCTGTTTACACTAGGAATATTCAACCTAGTGAATAATAGGTTAGAACAGGATCATGCTGATTTCTCAGAAACATTTCTGTCCTTTAAGTGCTGTTGCTTGACCAATTTGTTATGTATTGGAATGGAATGGTTGAAACCTAAAGAAAATGGCTTGACATTTAGATACTTTGACATTTTCCATCAATATTAATATGGCTATAAAACAGTCGTCCCTAATGCCATTTAACTATGAAGCAATGCTTGTTAACTACAAATGTTTAATCTGGTTTAGATACTAAAGGTTATGTATTGTTTTATTCTTTACCGTGATTAGTTCTAAATCTGAAGAGAAGCAAACCCTTTCAGAAATTAAATGAAATTTAAATAAGTTTTTAACCCTCACGGACTTGTGGACCATTGGGAATACAAATCAAAGAACGAAAAAAAATGTTTTGTACATTGAATATTCTGCATCCATTGCTCTGAAATCCTTAAAGATATTTCAAAATGTTAAAATGAAAAAGTTAAGTTCAATGGTATAAAAAAGATAACACATACGATTAATTAAATGTTAATTTGGAAATAATTTGTATCTTGGAAAAAGAATCCATGCTGGGCAAGTGTATGAGTCCTTTTCCAGCAAGAATCTTTGTAAATTACTTCATGATTTGGGGACAGATTGAAAACACTCTTTGGTTATGAAAATAATATCATTTGATAGTGAATATCGAAAAAGTTAAAAGATATTGTGTTTGTGTAATACTAACAGCTTAATAATGGAAAACAATGAATTCCAAATAAAGCACATCATGCACTTCCCCCCCTCCCCCACTGTATATGTATTATTAAGAAAAAGTATATACAGCAACCTGGGAAGCAATGTGATTAGATTAGTAGTGGTTCTAATATACTGCAGTGTGAATCTTTACTTCAGTAACATATATGCCATGTGCAAATTATATGAACCAATGATTAATTTTCCTTTTCCTCCAATATCTTTTTATTAGTTTTGGAAATTCAAAATGTACAGAGAAAGACTTAGGATAATCAGGACTAAAAACAAATATACTATTCTAACACCATTGCTTTAACATATAACTTTGTCAATGAAGAACACCTACACTAGTATTTTTTAACACAGTGCCTCAAAAATGAAACATATTGACCTATATTTATATAGCACAGTTCTTCTGAAATAGTTTAACACAGCAATAAGTGTCATAGGTTATTCTGTGAAAGTTTTTGACTATTGTAACCTATTCTGCTAACTTTATATACAAAATTATTAATGTCACAGAAGACTTGAAATAGCTTGAAATATTGAGAACCAGTAAGAAGTATTTACTTGAGATATTTTGTCTGTTTTCCACTGATGAGTTTTTTTGTGTAAGATAGTTTTCATCTGCCTTTGAGTAAAGGAAAAAAAAAAAAAAGAAAAAGTGTGAAGGGAAACAGCTAATATGGGTAATCCAGAAAACATTACTTGTCTTGTGTGTTTTTCTGTAATAAATGGAAATCAACTGATTTGGACCTTGATTAAGAGAGAGAGAGAGCTCTGAAATCAGTCATCCTACTAATATTAACTTATTTGGATTGGGCCATTTCTGTCCGCAAAACAGAATAAAAAGTGTTATATTCTTTTGTTTTGTACTATAATAAATGTCTTAGTAAATGTAAATTTTAGTTGTGCACTGAAATGTACCCTATACGTCAACAGAATAATTTCACTGTGATAATGACAACATTTGCAATGTTATACCCTTGGGATTATGCTGTTATTTTGGATTTAATTACTAAATTAACAAAGATTTCCCAACACATATTTATAAATTGAATCTGTTGTCATTCATTATATTTCACCTGAGTAACAGAAAAATATCCGTTGTTTATTACTGGCCTTATTCTTCACCATTGGCATTGCTTTTGCAAAGTATATGTTCTGACTCTCATTAGGATTAAGAAATATGCTGTTGTTGCTTGATACCACTAAGCAGACATAGCTAAAAAATGTTTTGTTTGCTAGTGTTTATTTTGTGAAATGGTTTCTTACAATGATGTATGGAAACTTGATTTATGGAAGAAAAATATTTATACAGTGTTTATAGCATTTCACTCACAACCTAGTAAACACATACTGCAAATGAATCACACAATTTAAAACTAGTCGTGACTAAGTTCAGCTGACTACTTTCAGTCTTAAACAGAGCTAGATAATGTTTCATTATAGGATATTTTATTCTCAAAAGTTTCAGAAACTCTCTCAATTAAATGCAGAAAAATGCTGAAAGAACCTTTTTGGTTCTCTGTATGTCCATAATGCTTGAGGGAACATCATGAAAATGTGGATATAGGTCACGTCTAAGCACTGAGTTTCTACTTAGTTATACATCACAGATGATTTGCTCCACATTCCTACCTGTGTAAGGTTCTGCTGGCCACATTCTAAGGTATACATTTACAGGTTTGGTTTTATCAAAGTCTAATGCAAGTGTGAAAAACAGGGTCTCTTAGATTTTCCCAGAGGTCTGCAATATTTTCAGGTAGTTCCTCCAAGCAGTCCTGTTTAACAATTTGCTACTGGGGAAAAAAATCTTTTCAGTGGAACTGAAAGGTTATAAAGCATCTGGCCATTTCATTAGCAGAATACTAACACTGAAGTTTTATAGAAAATTTACCAACAAATTAAGCTGAAGCTATGCTCTATGTTCTTAGATTATATTTACATAATAGCCCTAATTTCTCTTATCTTAGTGTTAGCCTCTGCTAACTTGTTAGCTAGACTTATATCTGTTTAATTTATAACTACTTTTTTTAATAGCATGTGATACCATCTAATCTCCTAAGTAATTGCCTAATTCTAGTTAACTTCCTGAAGTTAGACATTAAAAGGATAGCATCTGACATTGAACTGGACTCATAAATGAACACAGAACCTGTGATTTACCTCTTGGTGTTCACATAGCACAGCAGAGCTTCAGGAAATCAAGATTTAGCGGAAAGAAATGTCATGCTTTTTCTTTATATCGAACGTCCTACAGTTTGACCTTGAAGGAAAATTATAGGTTCTTGACTGGACTAAAGAGAAAGAAATTCTGTATCTAATGAGATCTCTTTGAATGTGTTTATTTCAGGATATCACTGAAGTAAACTTATTATAGCTTTATATTTGGAAGGTTATGTAGAGGACTGCAACCTTTTGTTTAACTTACATCACACTTCAACTACTATTTTTTAAAGGAAGCATGGAGCCAAGACCGCAAATTTTTTCCATTTAAACTTGCTATGACCAATGATTTAAACATGCTATGACCAATGATACAAGCTAAGGGAATATTTCAAACATTTACTTGTATTTTTATCTGCTCACTGGATTTAAACTGTAGTGTACGTGCCAGTTTGTAAGTGGGAAATAAGGAATGAAAGCAAATGCTTGCTGAGGTGGTCTGACGAGAACTGAAATTGTGCATCCAAATTCTACAGAAATACTTCAAAAATAACCTTGTCCTATTTTATGAGAATGACACTAGATGCCTCTCATTCCTGGCTCTTTTTTTAAAACTCTATTTCCAGCATTGATTCGTTAATCAAAGTGGAGAGCAGTCAGATTCTGCTCTTACCCTGCATGGCTTGTCTGTAAGTTAGCACTCTAGCTGCATGTAATAAGCTCCTAAAGTAAAACTTCTTTCAAAGTTGCTCTTTCATGACCTGCCTGATTGCAAGAACTAGCTAACAAAAGTATTTTTTCATGAAATATGTGAGAAAACAGGCACTTCTTTTTTCTAAATGTAAAAATATATAACATGAATACTTGTTGAGTGTCCTCTCAATATGGCCAATCATCATTAAAATCTCTCTTTGGAGATACTTTTTTTTAGAATGATTTCATTCAGGGTACAAGGGAATATGCAGTTAAGATGCAGAAGTAATTATTAAGTAATTATTGATGTATATTGTAGGAAATTTGAAGGAGTAGAATGAAGGTATACACACTGGAAACTGAACTCATTACTAAGGTTGTGCTCAAATCCATACCAGAGTAATATATAAACCTGTCACATTTTAAAGCAAGGCGGTAATAAATTGAGTGGTAGACCCTCTCTATTAACTCCCCACCCTCCCACCAAAGGAAGGGACAAGGAGGAAAAGGGAGAGAGACATACAAATTGAATATAAATTTTTTTATAATAATACTAATAATATTAATAATAAGAGAAATAATGCAAAATATACAAAACCAATACTGAGTTTCCCCGAGTTGGGTGCCAGGGTGTTGGTTCTGTTTTAACTAAAACCAGAACAAAATCTCAAAATCTTAATGATATTTCTATGATGCTTTGATGTTGATGGAAGATTTGTTGAAGTTCAGGGGCTCAGGATGAGTCACCTTGCCAAGTCCTGCCTGAATTCTTTGTATAAAGTGATTCTTGTCTTAAGGCAGTTTTCTGGCACAAGTCCCTAATTCTCTTTCCGTCAGTTTTGGATGAAGAGGAACACTTGCTTTTTCTGTGAAATTCAGAGCAATATCTTACTTGGCAAGGGTTAGAAACCAAGTGTGCACCTGGTACTCTACACAGAGTTCACCTTCATAAACATGTAATTGATTTGTCTCCTGGAATGAACTGTGAAGTTGTCAAAGTTGTCACTCAACACATTTCTCTCAGCAGTTTTGGTAAGGCATATTGCCCATCTCACCTCAGGAGGCAAGGCATGAAATGTCTATTCTGTGCGAAGAAGAGTCCCTCACTATTCACAATTGCATCTTATTTGGATTTGTCTTAACACGTATCTTGAGAAAGGGACAATATCCTTTTCCTGCCTGGTAACTTAGATTCTCTAGTTCTTCTATTTCTGCAATTCAGCACTCAAAAATTGCTTCAGGGCTTCTTTTTTTTTTCTATATGAAGGTAATACGAATATTCTCAGTCACTGATATTTCTAATGTTTTACAGTCTGACTGCTTTCTTAAAACAGGAAATTTAATTACATATTTCCGGGTAATGTCTGAGAATCTCTCCACTTCATTTTTCAGGGAAGCACACTCAGTCAGCTCACAAGTTATTCTCTCTCTTCTCTGTATTTATCAATTCTAGCTTAAAAACTATTTGTAGCTATTAATTGGCAGCTTATTGCCTGTTCTAGGCTTTATTAAAGTTGCTAACTTTGCACTGCATATACAGATTTTACATACTGCTCTTCATTGTTCACCTTCATTTACTGTTCTTCAGCTTTCAATCTATGAACCTGTTTTAATGTATAAGGTAATTAGAATTAATTTTCAAGCAATATTTCTTATGATCTATATGATATTCTTTTTAAAGACCATATTTCATTAGCTGCATTCCCTGATTTTTGCTTTTATCTCAACACAGATTAAGCATGCTTTGGAAGATTTGCTGCTTATTAATCTATATTGTGCATCCATCATGAAAATATGTTCATCCTTTACAGGTTCACCTTTCTTTATATGTATGTCTCATCATTTTAGTGGGAATCAAAATTCCCTACGAGGGTAACAAGTCCTGGGGCTGCAATTTTAACCTGAAACTTCTGTACTTTAGTGTTTTTAAACTTGGAAAATTGACTTTATCAAAAATGAGACTAATAATTTTGACAGGCATAGTAAATTAATTAGCTCATTAATAATCTCTAATGCCACAAGATACAAATGAAAAATAATTTTTTATTTATAATCATGTTTAGATTTCTAATGAATGAGCCATATTTATCATTTTTCAATAGCAAAAGAAACGACATTTAATCAAAAACCTCTGTAGTGTAAATTTTGTGCATTTTATTTTTTGCTCACAGAAATTGTTTTTTTAGAATATGTATTACATAGTAAATACTGAATCTGTATCAGTAGACCAAGCAGTGACTTAAGTACTTATATGTTTTAATTGATGTTCCTCTAGAAGAGATAAGGGCGTAGGATACAGACATCTGAGCTGTATACCTTTGCCTTTGTGTCACTGATCACTGCCCTCTGGGCTTGGTTCTTCGGCCAGTTTTCAGTCCACTGCAGTGTCTGCTTGTCTAGCGCATGTTTAATCAGCTTCTCCACGAAATTCTTATGGATGGCTGTCTGAAAAGTTTGACTGAAGTCTGTAGACAGTATTCACTGTTCTCTCCTTATCTACCAGGCCAGGAAATCCACCTCTGTGGATCACCTAGTCCAACACCCCTGCCCGAAGCAGGGTCACCTACAGCAGGCTGCACAGGACAGCGTCCAGGTGGGTCTTCAATATCTCCAGAGAAGGAGACTCCACAACCTCCCTGGGCAGCCTGTTCCAGTGCTCCGTCAACCTCAGAGGGAAGAAGTTGTTCCTCATGTTCAGACGGAACTTCCTGTGCTTGGATTTGTGCCCATTGCCCCTTGTCCTGTCACTGGGCACCACTGAAAAGAGCTTGGCCATATCCTCTTGAGACCCATCCTTCAGATATTTATAAGGATTTATAAGGTCCAGTCTCAGCCTGCGCTTCTTCAGGCTAAACAAGCCCAGTTCCCTCAGCCTCTCCTCATAGGAGAGATGCTCCAGTCCCCTCACCATCCTCGTAGCCCTCTGCTGGACTCTCTCCAGTAGCTCCTCATTTTTCTTGAAATAAGGAGTCCAGAACTGGACAGAGTACTCCAGATGGGGCCTCACTAGGGCATAGTAGAGGGGAAGGAGAATCTCCCTCGACCTGCTGGCCACACTCTTCTTAACGCACCCCAGGAGACCATTGGCCTTCTTGGCAGCCAGGGCACACTGCTGGCTCATGGTTAACCTGTCATCCACCAGGACACCCAGGTCCCTC